>Ga0134128_10000514_pt1 | contig 53885 bp, 51 predicted proteins | sample KB31754_FD_96462 | JGI IMG/M metagenome (GOLD analysis project Ga0134128, IMG submission 96462) | Terrestrial soil microbial communities with excess Nitrogen fertilizer from Kellogg Biological Station, Michigan, USA - KB3-175-4 | ecosystem: Environmental > Terrestrial > Soil > Unclassified ... | reverse complement strand
GGGCGGGTCCTTTCGTAGTGCTCGTAGTCCCAGGTGCCGTTGCAGATCGGCACGGCGTTGTCCCAGAGGTCGAATGCCGACCCCAGCTGCTCATTGGTGGTGTTGCAGGTGCGCTGGTGAATGTTGACGTTCTCGAGGCGTGCGCCGCCCTGGAACAGCCAGGGTCCCAGGCGCCAGGAGTCGGAGAGGTAGCCCGCGATGTTCCGGGCGTTGCCGTGCTCGGCAATGTTGAAGTTGGTGTTCTCGGTGACGAATCCCTGGTTGCTGGTCAGGTTGTAGATGTTCCCGCCCTGGGCGAAGTTCAGCAGGATGGGCGTGGCGTTCGGCGTATTGGTCATGAGCATCTGGTTGCCGAGCGACCACTTGTCGTTGTCCTCGTAGATGGCGAGGTAGGCGCCCGCCGTCAGGGTGTTGCCCTTGAAGACCTCCCGGCTCACGCGAAACTCGTCAGCGAAGTTCTGCAGCGACTTCTGGATGAACCACCAGCCCTGCTGGATCACGCTCTGGCCGAGCGGCACCGCGGCGCCGCTGCCGGAGTAATACGCGTTGATGGGAAGTGAGCCGGTCGGCATGATGCCGGTGCCGGTCTTCCCGTTCGGATCGTACGTCGTCCCCCCGATCGTGAAATCAGGCAGGTTGTTGGTATCGACAGCCGTCCCGTCGGGGTTGCAATAGCCGGCCGGCGCCGCGGCGTAGCCGCAGCCGTAGAGATAGAATCCGAGCGGCCGGGGGTTGGCCCCAGAGAAGAAGGCGTTGGTGTCGAGGCCGCCGCCGTCGGCGATGAAATCGTTGTACAGGGTCCAGTCGCCGATGGTTTGGTTATATTGGGCGCCGAAGAAATACATGTTCGTGCCGCGCCCGTTCGCCATGTCCGCCTGCTCGAAGCCTCCCAGCGGGTTCGGCACCGTCACGTTCTCGGTCGCGTAGCCCTGATAGGAGCTCGAGAGTGGGTCGAATCCCGGATAGGCGCTGAAGGAGCCGTTCGCCGCCTCGATGACCGGTATCGGCGCGATGAACTGATTCTTGTCGTCCAATGCCCGGGCCCAGAAGACGAGCGAGCCGCCGTCCAGATCCTTCTTCAGAGTGCCGGTGAGCTGGCCGCCGCTGTCGGAGGGGTACTGTGACGGGCGGACTCCCTTGGACACGCGGTAGAAGCCGCCCAGGCTGCCGAACCAGCCTTGACCGACGGGACCTCCAACGAAGGCATCCGTCCGCCACATGTGCTCGGTGCCATAGGTCGCGCTCACCTGTCCGGTCGGAGTCGCGGTGCCGGTCCTCAGGATGTAGTTGGCCGTCGCGCCCATCTGCGCCGGGCCGAAGATGACGGACGGACCGAACTGCGTGATCTCCACCCGCTCGACGGTGTTGTCGAGCCGGAAGAGCGAGCTGGAGTCCATGAAGGAGAGGTTCGGCGCGCCGTACAGCGGCAGGCCTTCCACCATGTTGGTGAAGAAGGGCGAGTCGCCGCCGCTCGGCAGGCCCGCGACCTCGATGTTGGCGCCGGTCTGTCCGCCGGAAGCCTCCGGCCAGATGCCGGGCGCGATCTTCAGGATATCCGCGGAGCTCAACGGGTTGGCCTGCTTGATGAGATCCCGGTCTGCGGAGACGATGTTGTAGCTCGCGTCGATCTTCTTCACCGCGGTGGCGGTGGCCGTTACCACCACTTCCTGCAGATTCTGAGACGTCTGCGCGGTCGTCGGGAGCTGGGGAGCTGCCACGGTGGCGGCCTGCCCGTGAGCGCTTCCGGTGACGGCCAGACCACCGGCGCCGAGGATACCGGCGACGACGGCGGCGACGCTGTTGGCCCCTGGGCGGGCCGGATGCATGCCCCAGCGGGGCGACTTCTTGGCTTTGACTCTCATGCAAATTCCCCCAATTGCGAAGTGCTGCCCAAGCAGGCAGCGAGACCAGCGAAGTGATCACCGTCGTCCGGAAGTGACCGTTGCGCGATCGCAACATTGGCCGGCCGCAGCCGGGGCAGTGCCTGGGCGGCGCGACTGTCCGACACGACTTGCACGGAGCGAGCGGTCATCTTCGGAGTAGACGTTTGAGCGCGCGATTTCCGCTATTCCCGATGCAAAGAAAATTTTCGGCCGTGCTCGAGCGGGAGCGCTACGGATGCGAAGCGCCATCGCGCGTGACGGCGGCGGGCGAACAAGCTATAAGTCGCCGATTCGCCACAAGCCGGTGGAGGACGCTCCCGTCCATGGGTCATTCACGAGCATTACCGATCGCCCGGTTCGCAGCGGCGGCGTGCCTGCTTCTCGGCGTGCTTCCCGCGGCAACTGCGGCGCGGATGGCGCACCCCCAAGGCACGGCGCAGCCGCAGCTGGCGTTCGAGGTACGCGAAGGCAGGATTCTCAACGACTTCCTACGACAGGGGCCTGTCTCGGCGCACCTCGTGCTGCGCTCCGGTCCGGCGCCGCGGATCCTCATTGCGTTTCCTGCCGGTAACAGTGGTGTCGGGCTCTGGTTCGCGCGTCGGACAGGCAATGCGGCATGGAAGATTTGCGGCGGGCCGCGGCCCGTCCACACTCGGGATGGCAAAGGAAGGGCGCTGTATGGAATTACGGTCGAGGCCACCCTTGCGGATCGCGAGCTCGACGTCCGTCAGGCGGTACTCTCCAACGTTCGCGTGCTGCGCGACTATCAGACCGCGGGGACTCTCCCGGAGGGAATCGCCGTAGCGCCATCAGTGAGCGGCCGCACCATCTCCTGGTCCCGCGACCGGCTCGACGGAGCAGCGGGCTACAGGTTGACGATCGAGGTCCTGGACGGCCACGTGAGCGGCAAGCGCGTCCTCGCCGGTACCGATGGCGCGATAGGCCTTCGCATCACGGGGGTCACCGGCGATCCGCCTCTCGTTCCGCTCGCGGGCCATGATCTTCTGCGCAATCCCTCCGCAGCGGATCCCGCTGCCCGCGAGACGCTCGCATTCCTCGCCTATCGCGAGAAGTTCCTCGCAGGCTCGTGGCGGTTCGACACCTACTTTGGCCGCGACACGCTGATGAGCCTCCGCTTGCTGATGTCGGCGCTGAGCCCGACCGCGGTGGAGGATGGCCTCGATTCCGTTCTCGCGCGCCTCTCGCCTCAGGGGGAGGTCGCGCATGAGGAGGACATCGGCGAGCAGGCCGTGCTCGATCATCTCAAGGCCGACGGATCGCGCTCCGCGGCGCCGGTGTACGACTACAAGATGATCGACGAGGATTATCTGCTCGCGCCGGTGGCCGCCGCGTGGCTGCTGCAGCCCGGAGCACACGCGCGCTCGGCGTCTTTCCTTGCGGCGCCTGTTGGCGCCCCTCTCGGGCGGCACGGCACGCGCGGTGCGGCGCTCGTGCGCAATCTGCGATACGCGGTGCGGGGCGCAGCGGCATTCGCCAACGCCCCCACCGTTGCGCACCTCATCGGCCTGAAGCCCGGAGAGATCGTGGGCGACTGGCGCGACAGCGGGACGGGTCTCGGCGGAGGGCGGTATCCCTACGACGTCGATGCCGTGTTGGTTCCGGCGGCGCTCGATGCGGCAGCCAGGCTGGCCGCGAGCGGACTCCTGGAGCCCTACCTGACTGCATCGGACCATGCGCTTTTTGGGGGTGCGGCGCGGATGGCGGCAGTCTGGCGCGAGCGGGCGCCGCCGCTCTTTGCCGTAACCTTGAGCCACCCGGTCGCTGCCAATGCCATCGAGATCTATGCGGACTCGCAGGGCGTATCGTCGCAGCCCGCTGTCGCTGCGTTGAGCCCGGGACCGCTGCGCTTTCACGCGCTGGCGCTTTCGGCAGCGGGTGAGCCGATTCCAATCATGCATTCCGATGAGGGCTTCCTCCTTCTTTTCGCGGAGCCTGAGCCGCGGGCTCTCGACCGGATCGTATCGGGGCTGATGCGTCCCTTCCCCGCAGGTCTGATGACGGGCATCGGCATGGTGGTGGCCAATCCGACATTCTGTGCGCCCTCGGTGCAACGGCAGTTCACCCGCAATGCCTACCACGGCACGGTGGTGTGGTCGTGGCAGCAGGCGCTTTTCGCCGCGGGCCTCGCGCGCCAACTCGAGCGAGACGATCTCCCGGCCGCGGTGCGCGACGATCTGGTCAAGGCGCAGCACGTATTGTGGTCTGCGATCGAAGCCACCCGATCCATGCAGAACGCGGAGCTTTGGTCATGGTCGTACGCGGACGGCGGGTACCAACTGCGGCCGTTTGGCTCATCCGCCGCGGACGTCGACGAATCCAACGCGGCGCAGCTCTGGAGCACCGTGTATCTGGCGGTGAGAAAGCCGCGGCTCGCGGCCGTCAAGTCCTCCGATGCTGACCGGCAGTTGCGCGGCGAATCGGCATCGGCGCCGATCAGAGACGCTCCATGATGTGCCGCCTCGGCATCTGCAACCGCATTGCAGCAGCCGCGTGCCTGGCTTTGTGCGCAGTGTTGCCCGTCTTCGCGGACGGCGCACCGGCGGCGGATTCCACCTTTCTCCTGAGCGCCGGCTTCAATGACCTGCCGTCCTACTTTCCAGGGTATCTCGGCAACGGATACATCGCGACTCTCACGGCGCCTCGGGGGACGGAAGCGACGCAGACCTACATGGTCGCATTCATGGATTACACCCCGGGAGATGTCTCCAGGCCTGCGCTGGTTCCCGGCTGGAACGAAATCGATTTCAATCCCGGGATTTCCGGCTCACGGCAGGAATGGCTGGACCGGGCGGCGATGACCGCCAGCCGCTTCGAGGATTACGGTCAAACTCTCAACCTGCACGACGGCACGCTGACGACCCGTTATCGTTATGTTGATAGGGGGAAGCGCACTGCCGTCGAGGTCGTGACGCTGGTCAGCGAGGCGTCGCCCCATCTGGCGGCCGTTCGCTTCACCATCACTCCGGACTATGATGGCGTAGTACGCCTGTCCTTCCCGCTGATACTTTGGGCACCCCACACGCCGCGTTTTCCTTTGGCGCGCCTGACGGGGCCGCAGCAGGACGCCGCACTCGCAGCGCACGGCCTGATGCTGGAGCCGCATCAGCCCGCCACCGCCGATCGCGCCGCTCTCTGGTATCCCGGCCACACGCAGGTGCGCTCGAGGGGCGCGGATGCGCGCTCTCTGTCGCTGTGGCTTGGCGGAAATGCGGAGCACGGCCTGGCCATGGCGATGGCGGCAGCAGTGGCCCTGCCTGAAGGCGTTCGGGCCGAGAGGGTGACGCTCGGCCGCGGCCGCGGTCATTTGGCGCTGGACGTCACGTTACGCGTCGTGCGGGGACAATCGTACGCATTCACCAAGTTCGTCGCGATGTCCCGGGCGGGGTGGGGTGGCGATGCCACTGATGATCTGGGTCTCGCGCGCAAGGCGCGAGCCAGCGGCTTCGGCGACCTGCTCGCCAGGCAGCGGGCCGCGTGGCACGAGCTGTGGAAGGCCGACATCGAGATCGACGGTGACCCCAAGGCCCAACGGGTCGCGCATTCGGAGCTCTATTACCTGCTCGCGGGCTCGACTCCCGACACAGGTTGGGCGACGGGTCCCTGTGCGATCACCCTCTGCTACATCGCGCACGTGTTCTGGGACAGTGATAGCTGGATATTCCCTGCGTTGCTCCTGCTGCACCCGCAACACGCGCAATCTCTGGTCGACTTCCGCTCGCGGACCCTGGCGGCCGCGGAAGCTCGCGCGAAACAACATGGCTTCGCGGGTGCCATGTACCCTTGGGAATCGGACCCGCAGTCCGGCAGTGATGTGACCCCGCATTCCGCCCATGTCCTCTCCGAGAGCGAGATTCACGTCAACTCCGAAGTGGCCATCGCCCAGTGGCAATACTACCTGGCCACCCTCGACCGCGGTTGGCTGCGGACCAAAGGCTGGCCCGTCATCCGCGCCGTGGCCGACTTCTGGGCGAGCCGGGCGACCTATGACGCGAGCAAGCGCCGGTACGAAATCCGCCACGTGACTTCGGTTTCCGAGTCGCACAACGACATCCCGAACGACACGTTCACCAATCTGGGAGCCGTCTATGCACTCGAGATCGCCGGCGCCGCCGCGAAGGAGCTCGGCGAGCCTGCGGATCCGGCCTGGAGTGTCATCGCTCGAGAAATGTACATTCCCATGGCGGCGGATGGACGCCACCACCTGCCTTTCGATCCCTCGGTGAAGGCGCCCCAGGGAGCGAGCTTCGGCGGCGGGCCGCTGTCTCTCATCTTCCTGCCGGCGCTCGATCTGGTGATGCCGCCGGCGCTGCGGCGCGCCGATTATGATTTTGCAGTACGTCCAATCCCGACGATGCGAGCGGGGGCCGTGAGCATCGGAATCGTGCAGCAGGTTGCGGCCGCCGACGAGATCGGCGATCCGTCGGCGGCGGCAGCCTGGTTCGAGCTCTATGCGACGGGCGGGACGCTCAAGCCGCCCTTCGACGTGCGCACCGAGACGGCCGGCAACAATGCCGGCCCGTTCATCACCGGCTCGGGGGGATACCTGCAGAGCCTGATCTTCGGTCTCACCGGCCTCCGGATCCGCGATTCCGGGCTCGTCGCCGCGTATCCTCCGGCCTTGCCGCGCGGCTGGCGCTCGCTCACACTGCGCAACGTCATGTTCCGCGGCCGACGCATGAACATCCGGCTCGAGCGCGATCGGGCAGGTGCGGTGCACCTCAGCGGATTACCTTGAGGTCGGGACGATGGGCGACACATTCAGTACCACATACAGACTGGGCCAGGCTGCTTCGACGGCTGCGGCACCCACACTGCAGTCGTACGACCTCTTTCCAACCCGGATCTGGCAGGGGCATCTCGATGCGCTGCAGCCGCGTTTCGCGGAGTGGACGAGCTGGGTCCTTGCGCTGCGCGCCGCCAGCCCCGTTCCCGCGGGGCGGACCATCCGCAGCGGTTGGAACAGCAAGGAAATGGACGTTCTCGAGCGGCCCCTATTGGCCCCGTTGCGGCAGGCGATCCATTCGGCATGCGCCGCGGCGCTGGGTGAGATGGGCTGGCGGAGCCAGGAGTTTCAGCTGCAGTCGTGGGTGAACCTGCACGACCGCGGGGGGTTCAACTTCCTGCACATGCACGAGGCATCACTCCTCTCGGGCAGCTTCTACGTGAAGGTACCGGCCGGGTCCGGTGCGCTTTGCTTCCGCGACCCCCGTCCCGGCGTAACCCACGGAAGCTTCAAGGGTTCCGTCCCGAACGGGCATGCCGACATTCACCTGAAGCCGAGCACCGGCCTGCTCGTGCTCTTCCCCAGCTGGATGGAGCACTATGTCGAGCCGCACGAGAGCGATGAGCCTCGGATCTGCATCGCGTTCAACGCCAACTCGTAGTCAGTCGGCTCGCGGCGGTCAGCGCGATGACGGTCCCGGCGGCTCCTCTTCGCATCCGTTCGACATGACTTCCCGCAGCGCGCCGATATCGACGGGCTTGACGAGATGCCGGTGGAACCCGGCTTCCTTCGCCCGCTGCCGATCCGCCTCCTGACCCCAGCCCGTGATGGCTACGATCTGCGTGGCTGCCGCCCAGGGCCGGCCCGCGATCCTGCGCGCCGTCTCGTAACCGTCGAGCCTGGGCATGCCGATGTCGAGCAGCACGACGTGGGGGCGGAAGAGTTCCGCTGCATCCAAGGCTTCGATGCCGTCGTGGGCGACGCGGGTGTCGTGGCCCATGGACTGCAACAGCATGCTGAGGCTCACTGCTGCATCGTGATTGTCGTCCGCGATGAGCACACGGCAGCTGACCTGCGATTCGTGATGGGCATGCGGCGTGGTCGCGGGTTTTGCGGGCCGGGCGGCGGTGGCCGGGAGATGGACCAGGAATTCGGTCCCCTTGCCGCGGCCGGCACTGCGCGCGTCGATACTTCCCCCATGCAGGTCGACCAGCCTCTTGGCGAGCGTGAGCCCGATTCCGAGCCCGCCATCGGCACGCTCGTAGGATCTGTCGAGCTGCGCGAAGGGCTCGAAGATGTGCTCCAGCATTTCCGCCGGAATCCCCATGCCGTTATCCTGAACGCTGATGGCTGCCCTTCGATCCTCAGTGCGCAACGCGACATCGATCTTGCCGCCCGGCGGTGTGTACTTGACGGCGTTATGAAGGATGTTGGAGAAGATCTGAGTGAGCCGGATGCGGTCTCCGCTGACGTAGACGGGTGCGTCACCTGATGCTGCGAAGGTGACCTGGTGGCGCGCAGTTTCCGCAGACTGCCGATAGGTTGCGATGACGCCCTTCAGGAGCTCCGTGAGCTCGACGGGCTCCGGCTGCAGGCGGATGCGGCCGCTCGTGATGCGCGACATGTCGAGCAGGTCATCGACCAGGTGAGTCATGTGGCGCGCCTGGCGCTCGAGAATGGCGGTCGCCGCCCGCAGCTCGGGTGCCAGGCTCTTCGCCTGCTTGAGCAGCTCCGCCGCGGCGCAAATCGGGGCGAGCGGGTTCCTCAGCTCGTGGGCCAGCGTGGCGAGGAACTCGTCCTTCTGCCGGTCCGCCTCGCGCAACAGGGTCTCGGCGCGCTTGCGCTCGGTGATGTCGCGGGCGATCTTCGATGCGCCGATGATCTCGCCGTCCTCGCCCTTGATGGGTGAGATCGTGAGCGAGACATCGATACGGCGTCCATCCTTGGCGACGCGCACGGTCTCGAAGTGGTCCACCCGCTCGCCGCGCCGCAGGCGCGCGATTATTTCGTCCTCCTCCGCGCGAAGCTCAGGAGGGATGAGGATGGTGATGGGATTGCCGACGATATCCGCAGCCTCGTATCCGAAGAGGCGGGCGGCAGCCGGATTCCAGGAGGTCACGATGCTGTCGAGTGTCTTGCTGATTATCGCATCGTCCGAGGACGCCACGATGGCGGCAAGCCACGCGCGCGCATGCTCCGCACGTTTACGTTCGCTGACGTCGCGGAACACGACCACGATGCCGATGAGCTCTCCGCTTGCGAGCCGCACCGGGGCGCCGCTGTCATCGATCGGCACGTGCCGCCCGTCCCGCGCGATCAGAATGGTATGGTTGGCGAGGCCGACGATGCCGCCCGTTTCAAGCACTTTGGCGACCGGATGCTCCACCGGTGCACCGGTATGCTCATTTACGATGTGAAATATCTTCTCGAAGGGCTGATTTCTGGCGTCCGCCATGGACCAGCCCGTGACTCGCTCGGCCACCGGGTTGAGGAACGTCACGCAGCCGGCGACATCGGTCACGATTACCGCATCGCCGATGCATTTCAGCGTGACTTCGAGCGTTTCGGTCTCCCGCCGGAGGTGATCTTCGTTTTCTGCGCCGCGGTCAGTTGCCATTCTCGATATGCTTTTCTGCGGGTGCTCGGCGTTCGTTTTGCCTGCGCGACCGTCTATCTACGCAACGATCGTGCCTGATGACGATCCCGTCCGCGGTTTGCCTGTCCGGGAAGTGGATCAACTTCGGTTGGAGCGCCAGGGCTCCGGCCGAGGGTCACGAAGCGCGAGTTTACCCGAGAGTCTCGTGGCGCGGCACGCCCGGCGTACACTCGGGCTGGACGCGACAGCCCGACTTCCCATCTGCCTTCCGCTGCATCATCCGCGAGCCTCGTGGCGCCGGTTGACATCGCGTGCCCAGGTGCCCGTGCGCAGAGTCACGGGCGAGTAGTCGATGAGCTCTCCGCGCAGCACCGCCGCGCGCGGGCGATACCAGCCGCGCGCAACCCTGAATTGCCAGGTACGCTCCGCGCCCTGCACCAGCTGCGCCGCCGGGCCGCTCCAGTCGATGCAGGTCGTGCCCTGCAGCTGCAGCAGATCGCCGTTCTCGAAGTCCAGGAAAAGCAGCGAACATCGCGGCTCGCCGACCAGATTTCCCAGCGTGTTGAAATAGCGGTTGCCGCGGAAGTCGGGAATGAAGAGCGCGTCACCTGTGATGCGCACGAAGCCCGGCTGCCCGCCGCGATGGGAGATGTCGGCGCCGCCGGCAGCTCCGATACCGGCGCGCGACCTGGTTGCCACGAAGAACGTATCGGCACGCTCGATCAGGGCGCGTGACTCACTATCGAAAGAGACCAGTGGCCGTACGGTACCGGCAACGCTTAAGCCTTGCGTGATGTTGCGGCGCTGAATGTACTGCGGACAGTTGCCGAAACCCTGCCGCACGGCGACTGTGAATCCGCTCGCATCGAGACTGGAGACGGTGCCGTTCGCCCGGTTCCGCCGGCGGGTGCCGAAATCGATGCCGAGGACTGCGATCTCGTCGCCGACGCGGATCATCCCGGCGGCAGGATCGGTTGCGTGGGGCAAGGCTTCGATACGCAGGGTTGCCGCATCCGGTGACGATACGAAGCCCGACTGACCTTCCAGCAGGGTCGCCAGCGGCCAGCCGTCACCATCGCTCGCGCCGACGAGGAGGTACGGTAGCGCCGCGAAGAAGGTTCGATGCTGCTCGGGCATGAAGTCGCGAATGCCCGGGCGCGTCGAGCCGACGCCGGCACGCGCCTGGGCATCGAGCTCATCCGGATGAAATACTGTGTCGCTCACTCGGGCGGCAGGGGAGAGGGCGGCATCGGCTCGAAGCGCGGCAAGGCCTCGATGCGTGACAGCCAGCCGCGCAGCGCCGGATACGGCTGCAATGAGATGCCGCCTTCAGGCGCATGCGCCGTATATGAATAGCAGGCGAGGTCGGCGATCGTCGGGCGGTCGGTGGCAAGGTAGGCCCGATTGGCGACATGAGCGTTCATGAATCGAAACAGGCCCGCGGTGATGCGCAGCGCGCTGTCGCGATCGCCGGGATCACCCCACTGCGCAATGGCGCGGGCGAGCGCGGGCCCGTGCTTGATCTCTCCCGATGCAATCGAGAGCCAGCGCTGGACGCTCGAGGCCGCGAGCGGCTCTTCCGGCAGCCACGCGCTTCCGGGCGCGTAGCGTTTCGCCAGGTAGACGAGGATCGCCGTGCTGTCGCAGAGGACTGTCGGTCCGTCTTCCAACACCGGTATCTGAGCAAGCGGGTTGAGCCGCTGGAACCCGGTGGTCCGGCGCACTTCCGCGGGCGCGCTCACGAACCGGTAAGGGATTTCCAACATCCTGAGCAGCAGCACTACACGATGGGCGTGACCGGAGCGCTCGGTGCCGTGGAGGGTGATGCGGGGATTCGGGCTTTCGCTCATGGAGGATCCTCTGCAGGACGGGCGCATTGTATCCTTGCGGGAGTAGCAGTGAATCTGGCACTCTAGTAAGTCATAATTGCAGAAAGTGGAATTATCGGGTGGATCGTCTGGATGAGCTCGCAGTGCTGGTGGCCGTCGTCGATCAGGGAAGTTTGATCGGCGCTGCCAGGCGACTCCGCCGCTCGCCGCCCGCCGTCACACGGGCCTTGGCCGCACTGGAGCATCGGGTCGGTGCCCGCCTCATCGAGCGCACCACGCGCCGGCTCTCTGCGACCGAGGCAGGGCGTGCGCTAGCGGCACAATCGCGAGCGGTGTTGAGCGCGTACGACGAAGCGGTTGCCGACATCTCACCTGCCCCTGTGCGCGGTCTCCTTCGGGTCACCGCCCCGGTGCAGTTCGGCAAGCGCCATGTCGCCCCGCTCGTGAGCGCCTTCCTGGGAAGGTTCCCGGAGAGCCAGGTGGAGCTGGTCCTCCACGACCGCTACCTCGATCTGATCGAGGAGGATCTCGACGTTGCCATCCGTATCGGCGCGCTCTCGGATTCCTCCTTGCTGGTGCGGCGCGTGGGAGAGGTGCGTCGATTGGTCGTCGCGAGTCCTGGCTATCTGGCGCGTCGCGGGACGCCGGCAAAACCTTCCGAGCTGGCTGCGCACGATACGATTTTCAGCACGAGTACCTGGGGAGGGCTCGAGTGGCGGTTCGGATCACGCGGCCGCACGACAGTCGTGCGCCTCGCGCCTCGCCTGCTCGTCAACGATGTCGACGCACGGCTTGCCGCGGCCCGGGCCGGCCAGGGGATCGTAAGAGCGCTGTCGTACCAGGTTGCCGAAGATCTTGCGGCGGGGAAGCTGGTCAGGGTGCTGCGGGCATTCGAGCCGGTACCGCTGCCGGTGCAGCTCGTGACGGCGAGCCGCGCCCACATGCTGCCGAAAGTCAGGGTATTTCTCGATCTCGCGGCAGAGCAGCTGGGGGCCCTCCGCGTCATACACTGATACACTTTCAACCTCACTCGACGGCAGCGAGGTCAGTCCCATGAGTGGCTCCGATCGTGATCTCTCGGAGGAGAAATCACCGTCCGGTGCGACGCGCCGGGAATTCGTCGCAACCTCCGCTGCCATCGGCCTCGCCGCCGCCGCCGGCGTGTCTCTCGGAGCGGAGCGGGACGTCGTCGAGAAGGACGTCGACATACGAACGGTCGACGGTGTATGTGACGCGGCATTCTTCCATCCCGCGGCGGGAACCCACCCCGGAGTTCTCATCTGGACCGATATTCTCGGCCTGAGACCTGCGTTTCGCGCCATGGGCAGCAGGCTCGCGGCACAAGGTTATGCGGTGTTGGTGCCGAACCCGTTCTATCGCACCGTGCGGGCGCCGGTCATCCTCGACGCCTCCACCTTCAACTTCGAAAACGCTGCTGAGCGGGCGAAAGCCGAGGAAAGGACGGCCTCGATCAAGGTGCCGGGTGCGATCGAGAGGGATGCGGAGGCGTACACGGCGTTCCTCGACGCGCAGCCGCAAGTCGATCGGACGCACAAGCTCGGCGCGCACGGCTACTGCATGGGCGGTCCCCTCGTCTTCAAGACCGCCGCGCACGTCCCGGGCAGAATCGGCGCCGCCGCAACCTTCCATGGAGGAGGGCTCGTGACCGACAAACCGGACAGCCCTCATTTGCTGGCGCCGCTCATCAAGGCGCGGATGTACCTGGCGGTCGCCGGCAGCGACGATGCAAAGCAACCCGATGTGAAGGACAAGCTGCGCGAAGCCTTCGCCGCGGCGCATGTGGCGGCGCAGATCCAGGTTTATGCGGGGACCATCCACGGCTGGTGCGTACCGGACATGCCGCGCCGCGATGGCCAGCCCATCTACGACAGGCCCGATGCGGAGCGCGCCTGGGGCAAGTTGCTGGAGCTCTATCGCAGTGCTCTCGCATGACTTGCGGTTCCGGATTTGCTTTTTCGCGGACCCCTATGTAGACTTGCAACTATGGGTAAGCGGGACGGTGACGTGCGGATCTCTCTCCAGACTCTGCGGGCTCTGGAGGCCTTCCTCGAGAATCCTTCCGACGAGCTGTCTGGAGCGGACGTGCAGAAGCGCAGCGGACTGGCTTCCGGGACGTTGTATCCGATTCTTCTGCGGCTGGAGTCGGCGGGCTGGTTCGTCAGCCGCTGGGAAGCCATCGATCCCGCGAGTGCCGGCCGGCCCCGCCGCCGCCTTTACCGCCTGACCCCGAGCGGCCTCGCGCGCGCGAGCGAGCTCTTCGCGAGCTTCGGCAGAGGAGTTCCAGCATGAGTGGGCAATCCCTTCGCACCGGGCCTTCGGCAACATGGGATTTCGCGGCGGCCCGTTACCTGATAGGTTGCGCAGCGCACAAGGCTCCGCCTGGCCTGGCGGAGAGGCTGGAGGAGGAGTGGCTCGCTGACCTGACGAGCCGGCGGGGTGCCTTCTCCCGGATTCTTTTCGGACTCGGATGTTGCTGGGCGACGCGGGTCATTGCGCGCGAATTTGGCGCTGCGGCAGCGGTGGCCGGCAGCTCGGCTTCCGGCCAGCGTCTGTTGGTGGGTGACGGCGGCCGCGACTTCTCCCGGTTCTCTCGCCGCACAACTGCGTTCCTCGCCATCGTGTGTCTTCATGTCGCGGCTTTCTATGCCTATATGAGCGGCTTCGCACGGAGCGTCGTGACCACAGCGCCCGGATGGATAGACGAGATTCCCCTCGCTCCCCATCCCCGGACTCCGCAGACCCCGCCACCGTTGCCGCCGCCGAATCTGGCGCACAACTTCGTGCCGAATCTTCCCGCACCGGACCTGCCATTGAGGTTTCCTGCAGACCCGACGGTCATCACCGTGTTTCACTCGTCGCGGCCTACTGTTGCCTTACCGCCCGTCAAGCACATCAAGCGGGTGGTCGGCGGCCCGGGCGCCGGTTTTCCTGACACCGAAGACTACTACCCACCGGCGATCCGGCGGCTCGATGAGACGGGTGCCGCGGTGGTCAGTGTCTGTGTCGATCCTCGAGGCAGGCTCACCGCAGCTCCAAGCATTGTCGAGTCATCCGGCGTCGGCCAGCTCGACGAAGGCGCTCTCAGGCTGGCGACGGCCGGCTCGGGCCACTATCGGCCGACCATGGAGAATGGCCGGCCGGTCAGCGCATGCTTCGACTTTCGCATCAGGTTCCAGCTCGAGGATCAGTAGCCGCTCAGGGTTTGCTCTCGAGGAGCTCCTTGTCGAAGAACGCGGCCGTCGCCTCATCCGCTTCCACCCAGGAGTGGTATCGCAGGAAGCCGTGAATCTCGTCCGGGATCACGATCTCCCGATACGGTACGTGTTGCAGCTGTAGCCTGCGCACCAGATCCACCATCTGGTGGAAGTGCACGTTGCGGTCGTCGTCGCCCTGGATGAGGAGGACGGGAGACTTCCAGGTGGCGATGGCCGAGTCCGGCGAGGACAGCCAGAAGATTTTTTTCAGTGCCGCCATGTCGGGCATCTGATAGCGATCGAGTGCCTTGCCGAACCAGTCGTCGGCGAACATCGACCAGTCGTGCACGCCGTGCATGTCGACGCCTGCCTTGAAGATGTCGGAATTGCGCGCAAGCGCCAGTGCCGTCAGGTATCCACCGTACGATCCGCCCCACATGCCGATGCGCTGCGGATCGACCCGCGGGTCGTGCTGCAGCCACCTGGCGCCGGCCACGACGTCCTGGTACTCGGCGGCGCCTGTCGGTCCCCAGTGCTCGGGGTAATGGAAGTCGTGGCCGTAGCCGATGCCGAGCCGATAGTTGACCGACAGAACGATGAAGCCGTGATTCGCCAGATACTGGTTCACGGCGTACGAATTGCTGTAGTAATCCATGTTGTGCCACGTGAGCAGCATCTGCCGGGGTGGTCCGCCGTGCACGAAGATGATGCCCGGCTTGCGCGCGGCGCCGCCGGGGGCGGCGAAGAGCTGTCCCTGGATCTGCAGACCGTCCGCCGCCTGCAATTCGACGGGCTTCGGCACCACGAGAGCGTTCGTTGGAAAGTCGGCCGGCAGCGCGTCGCCGCCGGCGGCGTGCCAGCTCGCACCGGTGAGACTTCCCCACATCACTTGCGGCGGATGCTTCGGTCCGGCATCGATGAACGCAATCGTCTCGCCGGGGGCGGTCACGACCGGCCCCCAGGCGCTGTCGCGGCCGCGTGTGATGGCGCTGGGCGTGCCGCCCTCCACTGACACGCGATAAAGATGACGGCGGTCGTTGTCGCCCGGTGTGGGCCCGGTGTTGGCGTTATAGATCAGGTAGCGCCTGTCCGGTGTCACGGTGACGTCCTCGACCATGAACCGGCCGGGTGTCAGCAGCTTCGCCGCGCCCCCGGTTGCGGGCATCGTATAAAGGTGCGGCCAGTTGTCCATCTCTGACACGAACGCGAGCCGGTTGCCCCCGGTCCAGCACAGGTCAGCATCGCCGCCTTCCTGAGGAAACGAGCCGCGCAGAGTGTCCGGACTCTGCCAGACCCGCTTACCGTGGTTGTGTTGCACGTCGGCGACCCAGATCGACCATGGAGCCGGATGCCAGTGCAGCACCGACTGCGGCGGGCCGCCGTCACCAGGCGTACGCACGAAGGCGATCCGCGTCCCATCCGGGGACCAGCGGGGCTCCAGGTCATGGGCCGTCGACGGCAGCAGGTACTCGATCGGTGTGTTGGGATCGCGATATATGCCGATGAAGCTGTGATCGCCGCGGTCGGAGACGAAGGCGAGCGACTTGCCGTCCGGCGACCAGCGCAGGTCGGAATTCTTGCCCAGGTCGAAAAAAAGCCGCTGAGCTTTGCCGCTGTCGTCGATCGTCGCCTCCCACACGCTCTCGTCCGGCAGATGGATGAAGGCGACGTGGCGGCTGTCAGGCGATGAGGCGGGTGCGTCGCCCTGGCCGATGGAATGCGGCGCGCCGCCGCTCAACGGCACGACCCAGACTTGCATCTGCGGCTGCTGCGGGCTCGCCGCCGGGTCCGGCTCCACCGCCCCGGGCCAGTTGGCATCGTGATCGCCGCCGAGCACGTAAACGAGGTATTTGCCGTCGTGCGAGAACTGGAGATAAGTGATCTCCTGTCCCGCGTCGGCGGTGTAATCCGTCACCCGGTGTGCCCTGTAATCGGGGGCCTGTGCCGCCCAGATGTTGCGCACCCCGCGCTCATCCGAGACCCAGGCAAACGCGCTGCCGGATCGCAGCGATACCAGGTCCGAGGGGAAGGGATAGCCCAGGATCTGCGTCATGGTGAATGGGCCGGGTTCCTGCGCCCAGCTGGCGCCGCCGCCACTCAGGGCGCCAACGACCAGCAGAAGCGAACCCAGAAGCGTCGATACGCGATGCGACAAGGCGGCCTCTCCCGAGGGTCGGCGTGCAAGGCCGATCCTCTCGCAAATTTGGTGCGGTAAAGGTTAGCAGAACACCGGGCACCGGCGCCTCGGATCGGCGCGCGCCGAGTCCTTCCGGTCGCATTCGCTCGCGGGTGCGGAGGATCTATCGGGACAGCCGCGGCTAGCGCTGCCGGACGAGCGCGAGCTTCACTCCGAAGCTCACGAACACGAGCCCGGTCAGCCGGTCCATACGCCGGATGACCGACGGCCGCTTCAATGCGCGCGCTATCGGCCGCGTGGCGAAGATCAACAGCGCAAACCACGCGACGCCCAGCAACGCATGCAGCAGGGCGAGCAGGAAAATGAAGGGCGCGGCCGGCACGTGTGCCGGCAGGAACTGCGGCAGGAAAGAGACGTAGAAAACACCGACCTTTGGATTGAGGAGGTTGGTGAGATAGCCGCGCCCCAGCCAGTTGCGGTCAGCCGGGGCGGAATCCACGGGGGCGAGCTCGATGTCGAATCGCGTGCGCGGCTTGAGGAGGAGATTCAATCCCAGCCACACGAGGTAGAGCGCGCCCACCCACTTGAGTACCGTGAAAGCGAGCTCCGACGCCATCAGTAGCGCGCCGAGGCCGAATGCCACGGCGGCGCCCCAAGTGACGCAGCCCAATACGATGCCGAGTGCGGCGAGCGCCGCGCTCCTGGGACCTTCAGCCGCGGCGGTACGCAGTACCAGTGCCGTATCCAACCCCGGGACCATCGTGAGCAGGCCGGCGGCGATGCAGAAGGAGATGAGGGCTTGAGCTACGGTCATCGGTCGACGATAAGCCCTCGGGCAGCGGGCTTCAAGGTCATGTTGGAAACCGGGGCAGGCGCTAGATGCCGGCGTACCAGTCGTAGCCGCGGTCCTCCCAGTAACCGCCGTTGCCGCCCTCGATCCCGCTGAAGTCGCTGACGACCTGGATGTGCCGGACATACTTGGCCATCTTGTACCCGAGCTGCCGCTCGACCCGCAGCCGCAGCGGGGCGCCGTGGGCCACATCGAGCGGTTTACCGTTCATGTCGTAGGCGATGAGCGTCTGGGGATGCATCGCATCGACGAGGCCGATGCTCTCGTAATATCGACCCATGCTTTGATCGCCGCCTTTCGCGGGATCGCCATCCAGGTCGTCGGCGCAGTAGAAGACCACATACTTGGCCCCTGCGCGGATGCCGGCCGCTCTGAGCAGCAGTGCGAGCGGCACGCCGGTCCAACCGCCGATCGCGCTCCAGCCTTCCACGCAGTCGTGTCGAGTGATCTGACTTCGCGAGGGGAGCTTGCGAAGGTCTGCGACGCTCAACGACAATGGATGCGCGACCATGCCGTCGATTTTCAGACGCCAGTTTACGAATCCTTCGGCGACGTGGCGGTCGTAGTCTTCGCCGCCGGGATTCAACGTTCCGTTGGCCTTGAAATGGGGAGAGATGTCGGACGGATCGTACTCGCGCGCCATGTCGCCGCCGCCGAGCAGGAACCGCTGCGTGGCGTGAGTCCAGCCCTGCGCCGCCGCGAGCACGCGCTGGAAGCTCTCGCTGTCGGTCAGAGCATCCGCCTGGAAGATCTTGCTGCAGCCGGTGAGCAGCAGGCCGCTGCCCGCGAGGCCGCCGATCAGTGCCTGTCGGCGAGTGATGATGATGCCCATGTCAGTCGTGCTCCCCCGGGACGGTATAGCGGCCGGTGATCATCGAGCGCAACTCGTTGAGCGGTCCCGCGAGCACTACTTCGATGAGGTGGACCGCGATGAACAACACGATCGCGGAGGCGAACAGGAAGTGCAGAGTGCGCGCGCTCTGGCGGCCGCCCAGGGCTGTCACCAGCCAGGGCGCGAACGCATCGATGCCCGGCGACATGCACAGTCCCGTGACCACCATCCCAATCAACAGTATCAGCAGACCGAGATAGGCGAGCCGCTGCAGGACGTTGTAGCGCTTCGCCGCCTCGCCCTTGGGATGCTTCAGTTTGATGTGGTCGCTGATGGAGCGGGGAATGGCGCGCAGATCGGTCGCAGTCGGCCACAGATCCCGCTGGATGTGCCGGCGGGCGAGACTCCATGCCAGGTACAGCGCGCCGTTGATGACCAGCACCCAGGCGAAGAAGAAATGCCAGTGCCGCGCATCAGCGAGGTCCATGTAGCCCGGTATGGTCAGCCAATCCGGCCAGGCGTGTAGAGCGAGGAACGGCCTGTCGAAATCGGCGCCAGCCTGACCCCAGTACAGCCGCGGATGAGCGTTGAAGATGTTCAACCCGCTGCCGACCATGATGAAGATCGTCAGCGCATTGATCCAATGGGTCAGGCGGACCAGCCAGGGATGCCGATGAATGACTTCCCGCCGCGGGCGGACGTCACTCTTTGCGGTCTCGGATACGGCTTCGGCGGCAGGAGTCGACAATTCTCACCTTCGATTCATCAGAGGGTCGCATGCGCCCACGGGCCCGCTCGCCTGCTAGTTCGCAGCCGGTGGCTCGCCGTTACAGCCCGCACGAGGAAATCCGGCTCACCAGCGCAGCAGCCGGCGGCCAGTCATGGCCCCAAGGGCGGTCGCGCCGGCAATTCCCAGGGTGTACCACGTGGCGACGAAGGCGGCGGCCTGCTCCGGACAGTGTAGTCCATAGAGTGTCGCTGCGAGTGTGCCCGCGAGGAAGCCTGCCGCGGCGCCCGTCAGGGGAGGGCGGGTCGGTGCCAGCGCCCGAATTGCCGCGATCAGGCAGGCATAGATGGGCAGAGCGAGCAGGAAAATGAGCGGCGAGCAGACCTTCCACGTGTGACCCAGCCACAGGGTAAGGCGTCCGGCAGGCGCTGCGAAGAAAACCTGATCGGTCCCAAGGACGAGCATGGCCAGGATGATGACCCCTGCGGCAAATGGGGCCGCGCCGGTCCTTGCTCCCGGTACGGACAGCCGCCGCACCGTGACCGCCGCGGCCACAGTGAGCAGGCCGGTGTAGGCCGCCTTCATCCAGAACCACGACTGTTGCGCCGCCGCGAGCAGCGGCTGACAGTGCAAGCCTCCCGCGACGATGGCGAATGTAACGAGGCCGCCGGCGACCAGAGCCGCCAGCAGCCTTCTGTTCACGAACCCCGGCGGGGCCGCCTGCGCATCGCGCGCGAGGAGCTCTATGAGGTCACTCGTTCTCATCGCGTAGAGCCTGGCTCAACCATTTGAGGCTTCGATGCAACATCACGCGCGCCGACACGGCGGTCACGCCGCGCCTGTGCGCCGCTTCCTCGACCGAAAGACCCTGCAGCTTCACATCTTCTATGAGACTTCGCTGCCGGTCGGGCAAACGTTGCAACAGCCGGTCGAGATCGGTGCGCAGCGCACCCTCCTCGGGATCGTCTGAGGCAAAGAGAGCGCCGGCATCCTCCAGGGGGACCTGAATCGACCGCTTCCGGCGGCGCAGATGATCGATGAGCTTGTAGCGGGCGAGGGCATATGCCCAGGGTGTGAATGGCAGAGAGCGGTCGTAGGTTTCCCGCTTCAGGTGCACGGCAAGCAGCGTTTCCTGGACCAGATCCTCGACCTCGGCGGCGGTGCTGCCGATGCGGCGGGCAAAGTACCCACGCAGGTAACGGCCGAGGACTCCGAGAAGCTGGCGGTGCGCGGCCGAATCCCCCTCCAGGCTGCGGATCATCAGCGGCCGGAGGCGTTCTTCGGTCTCGTCCTGCTGCGGCACTTGCGGGTCGACTCGCTCGCGGCGCGCGAGCGGCCGCATTCTAACGCGGGCCTCCCGCGAACCACAAACCCGGGAAGAGCTGGCGGCCTGTAACACCCGCCGGCCGGCTGCGAAGTATCCCGGCATGGAAGCGTTGCTCGAGCTTTGTACACGACCTGGCGTCTTTCTCCGCGAGGCATGGTGGACCCTTCCTTTGCGCCTGATCGTCGGTTGCGGATTCATGGAGCACGGTGTCGCCAAGCTCGAGCGCGGTCCCCAGGTATTCGCCGGCATCCTGCACGCCCTGCACGTGCCGGCTGCCCACCTTCTCGCCTGGGCGACCATTCTGATAGAGCTCATCGGCGGACTCGCGGTGCTGGTCGGCGCCTTCGTGCCACTGGCCAGTGTGCCCATGGCGATCGTGCTCATCGTTGCGATCGTTACCGTGCATCTTCCCAATGGGTTCAGCTCGATCAAGCTGCTCGCCGTCACGGCAGCCGGTGCGCACTTCGGACAGCCCGGATGTGAAACGGACCTTCTCTACCTCGCCTGTCTCGCCGCACTCGTGCTGGGCGGCAGCGGCCCTTTCGCACTCGATTCCATCCTGCTCCGACCTCTCCCAAACGAATCCCAACAGCGGAGATCACCATGAAATTGCGCAATTTGATCCGATCGTTGCCGCGGCGTGCCGGCATGACGGCCGCCGTCTCGCTGCTTGCATGCAATCTGGCAGCAGCCGGTGAGGCCGATCGCGGCGTCCTCGTGCTGACGAGCACGAATGACCCGAGTAGCAACCAGATCCTGGTATACCAGTTGGACACCGCTGCGCCCGCACTCTCCCTGGTGCAGACGCTGCCCACGGGCGGACAGGGCGGGGCAGGCGGGAACGCCGGCATTCTGCAGATGGAGGACGACTTCGGCGCGGTCGCGAATTTCGGGTCGAACAGTGTCAGCGAGCTCTTGAGGGAGGGGGATTACGTCCAGGTCAGGGGACAGGTGAGGCTCGTGTCCGGCTGTTCGAAGCCCGATTCGGTGGCGCTCACCCGCGACCGGCTGTTCGTGGTCGGCGCCAATTGCGTGGAGAGCCATGCGTGGCCGTCAGGTAATCCGGAAGGCGCGGTCGTCCACCTCACCGATGCGTCGGCGGCTCAAGTCGTGGTGGGCAAGACATGGGGAGCCGTGACGTTCACCTCCGGAACAGTGGAGCAGGTCGGCCTCACGTCCTGGGGTGCACTGAGCGGCTCGGTCTCTCCGGTCGCGCTTCCGAGCGACGCCAACAACACGCCGCTTGGCGCGGCCTTCTGGGGCAACATTCTCGGGTTCACTCCAGCCCACAGCCCTGACAGCTTTGCGATCGTCGACGCGAAGCGGAACGTCTTCCCGATCGTCGGACCGACGCCGCCCTATCCCGCGAATGCGCCGTGCTGGGTGGCAAAGGGGCCCGGCAATGTCTGGTACACGGGAAACAGCCCCGGCCACGCGATCTCGATATTCTTCAGCGACGACAAGGGCGGGGTCTTCTACAAGTCAGTGCCCCTGCCGGGAGCCCCCACCGACATCACGGTCTCGAAAGACCGTAAATGGCTGGCCGTCATCTACTCCGCGAACGGCAGCGGCTACGTGGCGGTCTTCGCGATAGATGCCTATGGCGGCCTGGCCTTGAAAGCGACGTCGAGCCCCATCGGTGTCGCCGCTTTCAACGGTGTTGCAATCAGCGAATGACGGCCGGGGCCCGGCGGCCGCCTGGATCTCGGGCGGCTGCCGGTCTCTTCGAGTCTTGCCGCCGTCACCAGGAGCGGCCGGAGGGGCGCAGTGCTATCGTCGACCTGGCGGGAGGTAGCATCATGCCGAAGACCCATCGTCAGCGCGGTCGTCAGCCCTTCGACGACGCCATTCTGGCCGCCAGGCGCGAGAAGGCCGTGCCGCACGAGTTCGTGCTGGATGAGCTTGCGCCGCTCTCTCCTGCGACGCGGCCGATGTTCGGCTGCCTCGCCGTTTATGTCGGGGACAGGATCGTGCTCATTCTGCGCGACAAACCGAAATCGCCCGCGGACAACGGCCTCTGGCTGGCGACCACGCGTGACCATCATGAGAGCCTGCGGCGGGAATTCCCACAGATGCGATCGATCCATGTCCTGGGTAAAGAGCCCACGCAGTGGCAGCTTCTGCCGGCCGACGACGCGGATTTCGAGGCGGCGGCGATGCGCGCCTGCGGCCTCATCCTTGCCGGCGACCCGCGAATCGGCAGAGTCCCGAAGGCTCGTGCCTCGCGAGCGAAACTGCCACCGCACCAGCCACGACCGGGCGTGAAGCATGCCGGTCGCGCCAGGCGTGCCGGGCGCGTCAGGTGATCGCGGGAACCGCTCCGCCTGGCCGTATGGGTGTGTTCTGGCCGGCGGCCAACCACCACTGTCCGTCTCTGCGGACGAGAACGTACATCGCCATCTCCGAGAAGGGCTGATCCGCGGCGGAGCTGGGAGGCAAAGGGTTGCCGTCTGACCCAAGGGCGAGTCGCGCAATATGGGCGATGACGACATCCTCGCTGATGGCTGTCACGTGACGGATGCGATAGCGGAAGTCAGGCCCCTCCTTGGGCTTCTGTTGGAAGCGGACGTGGATGGGGTGGAGTCGATCGTAGCCTTCTACGAGGGCTCCGTAAGGACTGCCCCAGATCACGTCCGCAGCGAATTGGCGGTTCAACACCTCCGCGTCTCGCTGGTCGTGGCCGGCCTGCAACCCGGAGGCGAAGGATTGGACCGCGGCCTTTGCCTCCGGGTTGTCGATTCCAAGGATCCGATGATTGCTCACGATTGCGCCGTTCCATAAGTTGCAACCGCGGAGGTAGCAGGATCCGTGCGCAGGCTAGGCCGCGCGGTGCCGCGCCTGCTCCGCAGCGTAAAGAGCGTGCTCTTCGGAGAGAGCGCGAGCGATGCTGGGGCGACTCTTCAAGCGTGTGTAATAGTCCTTTACGGCCGGCCACCGCGACAGATCCACCGGTGTCGCGATGTTCCAGTTGAGCACGGTGAAGAGATAGGCGTCGCCGACCGTGAATCCCTCGAGGAGAAACTCGCGGCCGTTGAGATACCTGTCGAGGTGCGCCAGGCGGCTCTCGCCCTTCTCGAGCGCGCGCGCCTTGCCTGCTTCGGCGAGCTTTGGATCGAAGAGTGGGGCGAAGAGCGCTTTGTGCAGCTCCGTGCCGATGAAGCTCAGCCACTGCTGCAGGCGGGAGCGGCCGAAGCCAGTGGGCGGCGCCAGAGCCGCCGCGGGAAACCGGTCCGCGATGTACTGCAGGATGGCCGCGTTTTCCGTGAGCACCTCGCCGCTGTCGGTGCGCAGGACCGGCACCAGACCGAGCGGATTGATGGCGAAGAAGTCGCCACCATCGAAGGTGCGCTTGGTCTTCGGATCGACCTCGATGAACCGGGCCGAGGCCCCGGCCTCGTAAAGCGCGATGCGCGAGCTCATCGAGCAGGCGAGGGGCGAGAAATAAAGATCCATGGCAGTTCTCCGGGTGAGCGTTGAATTTTGTACCGATGCGAATAATATTCAGCCATCGACCGCTGTCAATGATTATTTGCGAAATGGTACAAAAAACATCACGTGCCGCAGCCAGGCCTCGCGGCAGGCCGCGTGCCTACGACCCCGCGACCGCGCTCGCACGCGCCACTGAGGCTTTTTGGAAGAGCGGCTACGCCGCAACCTCACTGGATGAACTGGCCGCGGCGACCCGGATGAACCGTCCCAGCCTCTACACGGCGTTCGGTGATAAGCAGTCTCTCTATCTGCAGGCGCTGGAGCGCTATTGGACGACGGGTCTCGAGCGCATGCGGGAGATGCTCGCCTGCGATCGCCCCCTGCCCGAGGCGTTGCTGCGCGTGTATCAGGCGGCGCTCGACATCTATTTCCCCGGCAAGGGTCCGCCGCGCGGCTGCTTTGCGATCGGAACCGCCGCAACCGCGGCGGTGGATGATCCGCTGATCCGCGCCGTTTTCGCGCAAGGGTTGCGCAAGCTCGACGAGGGCTTCGCCGCGCGTATCCGCGCGGACCGCGAGAGCGGCAAGTTGCCGGGGGGCGCCGATGCGGACACGCTTGCGGTCCTGGCCTCGGCTACGCTTCATACTCTGGCGCTGCGTGCCCGCGCGGGAACCCCGCGCGCGGAGCTGGAAGAGATGGCCCGCAAGGCCGTCGGCATCCTCTGCAGGACGGCAGCGTAGAATGCCTGCGCGCGATCCAAACCCGAACGCCAATGCCGGAGGCTCGATGTCAGATACGGTGCGCGACGACTCCGCGCGGCGGCGCTACGAGCTCGAAGTAGGGGATGCGTCGGCTTTCATCGACTATATGCGCGACGGCGGCAACGTGATCATGACACATGCCGAAGTGCCGCCCGCGCTGCGCGGTGGCGGCATCGGATCCGCATTGGTCAAAGGCGCCCTGGCGCTGGTGCGCGAGCGGGGCGAGAAGGTCGTGCCGCTCTGTCCGTTCGTCGCGCAATACATCCGGCGCCACCCGGAGACGCGCGATCTTCTGGCCTTGGCCGGTGAGTCCGATCGCCGGGGCCTGCCTTGACACTCGAAATAACTAAGACAATACTGCCGATTCGAAGGTAGCGCTACCAAAAACGTCCGCGCCAGGGGAGATCATGAGCAAGCCGAGCCGCCTGACGGTGTTCAACACCTGCGTGTTGATGTTCTGCAGTGTCCTCACCGCCGCGCCTGCCGGTGCGGCAGGCAGCACGCCGGTCTCGATGGTAGTGCAGGCCGACGCGCCGGGCCCGAAGATCGACCGCCATATCTTCGGTCAGTTCGCCGAGCACCTCGGCCACGGAATCTACGGCGGAATCTGGGTGGGGCCGGACTCTCCGATTCCCAACACGAACGGTTATCGCAACGATGTGCTCGCGGCGCTCAAGGCGCTTCACGTCCCTGTGATCCGCTGGCCGGGAGGCTGCTTCGCCGACGATTATCACTGGCGCGACGGAATCGGCCCGCGCGCACAGCGTCCCGTGCGGATCAACACTCATTGGGGCGGCGTGCTGGAGCCGAACTCCTTCGGGACCAACGAGTTCTTCCAATTCGCCGGAATGATCGGCGCCGACGCCTATGTAACGGGCAATGTCGGCTCCGGAACGCCGCAGGAGATGGCGGACTGGGCCGAATACATCACCTCCGACTCACAGGGCACCCTCGCGCAGCTGCGGCGCGCGAACGGACGGGACCGGCCGTGGCCATTGCCTTTCTTCGGCATCGGCAACGAAGCCTGGGGCTGCGGCGGCAACATGAGGCCGGAGTATTACGCCGACCTCTTCCGCCGCTATGCCACGTTCGTCAAGGACCATGCTCCGGAAGGCATCGAGCTGGTCGCGAGCGGCGCGCATGACAATGACTATCACTGGACCGATGTCCTGATGGCCAGGGCAGGCGACCTGATCGATGCCCTGTCACTCCACTACTACTCGATTCCAACCGGCAACTGGAAGCACAAGGGCGCCGCCACCGGATTCGGCGAGGACCAGTGGGCATCCACGCTGCAGGCCGCCGCGCGGATCGATGAGTTCATCACCCGTCATTCGGCGATCATGGACAAGTACGATCCGCAGAAGCGGGTCGCGCTGTTCGTCGACGAGTGGGGTGCCTGGTACGACCAGGAGCCCGGCTCGCATCCCGGGTTCCTCTACCAGCAGAACTCGCTGCGCGATGCGCTGGTGGCGGCGATCTCGCTCGACATCTTCGAGCGCCATGCGGATCGCGTGCGCATGGCCAACATCGCCCAGATGATCAACGTCCTGCAGGCGATGATACTGACGAGCGGCGACAAGATGGTGCTCACGCCGACGTACTACGTGTTCCGCATGTATGTGCCGTTCCAGGGTGCAACCTACCTGCCGGTGAAAGTCGACACGCCGTCGTACCGCTACGGGGCGATCGTATTGCCGGCCGTCGACGCCACCGCCGCGCGGGACAGCTCCGGCACGATCCACCTGGCACTCGTGAATCTCGATCCGCATCATGCGGCCACGATATCGGCGCAGATCGCCGGCGCCGGCGGCCGGTCTGCCGCCGGGCAGGTGCTCACCGGGCTCACCATGGATGCCCACAACACATTCGATAAACCCCACGCGATTCAGCCGGCTCCGTTCAAGGGTGCCTACCGGGGCGGCAGGCTGGTGTTCCGGTTGCCGCCCAAATCGGTGGCGGTCGTGACGGTGCACTGATCCTCGACCCGAGCGGGCCGGCTGACCGGGCGCACCGCCGAGTTTGACGTGAGTCACGGAATTGCCGCGTTTTCCCGTGATAGCGGTCGCGGTCATTTGGTAGCAGATCGGGAATCCTTGGCCCCTAACTAAAGGGGGTCGGGGAATCCCGATGACTGAAGTCCTGATTTTCACGACGAGCATCGTGCTTGGGGTGGCCGCGGGGGTCGCGGCCCATTTCTTTGCCCGCAAATGGCGGCCGGGCACGAGCAGCAGCGCCGGCAGCGACGAGGCGATGCTGAGGACGCTCATCGACAATCTGCCTGACCTCATCTACGTCAAGGATGTCGACGGGCGTTTCCTCCTGGCCAATGTCGCGGTCGGAAGAATCATGGGCGCGAAGAGCCCGCGCGACCTGCTCGGCAAGAACGACTTCGACTTCCATCCCAAGGAGCTCGCGACTCTCTATCACGAGGACGAGCAGGCGGTGATCCGCTCCGGCAAGCCGCTGCTGGCGCGTGAGGAGGAATGCCGTGACCCGGCGGGCAATCTCATGCACCTGCAGACGACCAAGATTCCGTTGCGCGACGCGACGGGCAAGGTGACGGGTCTGGTGGGAATAGGACGCGACTTCACGCAGCGGGTGGCTGCCGCGCGCGAGCTCGACGGCGCCGTGCGGGAGTCACGCGAGGTCATCCAGGCGGTGCTCGCCGGTGAGAGCGATCGGCGCATCGCCATGAGCGGCAAGGCAGGTAACCTTCTCCTTCTCGCCCAGAGTGTCAACGAGCTCATCGACAGCGTTTCCACCACCGTCGCGGAGACGATGGGGGTCGTGGGCCGGGCCGTCGAAGGTGATCTCACATCGAGAATGAACGTCGACGACAAGTCCGGCGACTTCAAGGCGCTCGCCGCTTCGGTCAATTCCATGATTCAGGCAATGATGGACGTCGTCGCCGGCCTGACGAAGACCTGCCGCGCGGTGCAGACGGGGGCGGAGGAGATCTCGCGCGGCAACCTCGACTTGAGCAAGCGAACCGAGGAGCAGGCCTCGAGCCTCGCCGAGACGAGCTCCTCGATGGAGCAGATGACGACGCGGGTGAAGGACAACGCCGACAATGCCATTCAGGCCAATCAGCTGGCAGTGGCCGCACGCGAGCACGCCGAGCGCGGCGGCAGCGTCGTCGGCTCGGCCGTGGCGGCGATGGGCGAGATCAGCGCGGCGAGCAACAAGATCGCGGAAATCATCGGCGTGATCGATGAGATCGCGTTCCAGACCAACCTGCTGGCGCTCAATGCGGCGGTCGAGGCGGCGCGCGCCGGCGAGCAGGGCAGGGGCTTCGCGGTGGTGGCATCCGAGGTGCGCAATCTCGCCTCGAGGAGTGCCGGGGCGGCCAAGGAGATCAAGGCGCTCATCCAGGACTCCGTGGGCAAGGTGAACGAGGGAACCAAGCTGGTGGACGAGTCCGGCAAAGTACTCGGCGAGATCGTGACCCGGGTGAAGAAGGTCACCGACGTCATGGCCGAGATCGCCGACTCGAGCCGCGAGCAGGCCTCGGGCATCGAGCAGGTGAACAGGGCGGTGACGTCTATGGATTCCGCGACTCAGCAGAATGCGGCGCTGGTGGAAGAAGCCACGGCCGCTGCACGCGCGCTGAGCGAGCAGGCAACGAGCCTGATGCAGTTGATGGGACGGTACCGGCTGGGTCAACAGGCCGCTGCTCGCGCTACGGCGGCCATGACCGGCGGTCGCGCACGCGCAACCGCCTGAGCCGGGCCCCCTCCTGAGGCAGTGGCGGGATTCCACGGATCGGCGACGGCGCGCTCCGAGACGCGCCGAGGGTCAATGACGGCTCAGTGGACGTAGGAGCCGGCGTTCACGTCGATCGTACATCCGGTCGCATGATCCGCGAGGCCGCTTGCGAGGAACACGATAAATGGGGCGATGTCGTCGGGCTCCGTCAGCCGCCGCAGGGCGATGTCGCCGGCAACATAGTTCTCCCCGTACTGGTCCAGAAAGTCCTTGGCCATGTCGGTTCTGGTAAAGCCGGGCGCCACATTGAAGGCAGTGATGCCGGCTTTTCCGAAGCCACGGGCGATGGATCTCGTCAGCGCGACCAAGCCGCCCTTGGAGGCGGCATACGCCAGATAAGGCGGCTGGTCGCCGCGGAAGGCCGCACGCGACGAGATGTTGATGATGCGCCCGCCGCCTCGTGCGCGGAAGTGCTCGATCGCCAGCCTGGAGAGAACCGCCGGTGCACGCAGGTTGACCGCCATGGTGGCATCCCATCCTGCGACCCAGTCCTCCGTTGCGCTCTCGAGCGGGGATGAGACCGCAATCCCTGCGTTGTTCACCAGTGTGTTGATGCGCCCGAAGCGCGCGGTGACGGCCTCCCAAAGCGCGGTGCACTCTGCAACTCTGCCGAGGTCGGCCTGGAAGATTTCGGCGGCGGCGCCGATTTGCCCCGCGAGAGCCTCGGCCTGTGGCCGCTGATCCCGGTAATGAATGGCTACCCGCGCGCCTGCTTTGCCCATGGCAAGGGCCGCCGCGGCGCCGATCCCCCGGCTGGCGCCGGTGACCAGCACGCTCGTGTTGCCGAGGTCGATTCGCATACGTGGGTCCTCTTGCCGCAGTTAGACCGGTTGCGCCTGGTGAGAGGTATTATAGGGCGCCTGGAGGTGCGGAAATGCATCGGCGAGAGCTTGCAATACGAACGAACGGTCGGGGCTTCATGGAGCTCACCAAGGACCTGGCATCCGTCGTAGTCGACAGCGGCATTTCAGATGGCATGTGCAATGTGTTCGTGCCGCACACCAGCGCATCGCTTCTGGCGGGCGAGAATTGGGATCCGAGCGTGCGGCGCGATCTCGAGGCCTTCATGAGCCGCCTCGCGCCCGACGGCGACCCGCGGTACGAGCACGATGCAGAGGGGCCCGACGACATGCCGGCCCATATTCGTACCATGCTCACTCAGAGCTCGATCGTGGTTCCGGTCGCGGGCGGCAAGCTCCAGCTCGGCACATGGCAGGGAATTTACCTCTGGGAGCACCGGACGAAACCGCACGAGCGGCGAGCTCTCGTCACGGTCTGGTGAGTGTGATGCGCCGGCCGGCGCCGCCGGGAATCAGGCGGTGGCGCGGACGGTCGCGGTGCCTCGCCGTGCCAGGAGCAGCACCGGCAGCAGGATCAGAAAGATCACGGCGAGCGCTTTGAAGCCGTCGAGATAGCTCAAGAGCGAAGCCTGCTGCTGCGCGATCCGGAATGCGTGCGCCAGGGTCGCGGTGCTGCCGGGTGTCATATGCGCCGCATTGCCGAGATGCTTCATGTACTCCGGATATGCGGGGTTCAGCGACTGCAGATGGCCTACCAGGCGGCTCTGATGGAACTGCATGCGTCGCGTCACCAGCGTCGACGTAAATGCGATGCCGACGCTGCCGCCGAAGTTTCTGGCCAGGTTGATGAGCGCCGAGCCATAGTTGGTCTGGCCGGCGGGGATGTCCCGAAAGCCGAGCGCGTTGATCGGCAGGAAAAGCAACGCCACACCGCAGTATTGGTAGATGCGTCCCAGCGCCAGAACACCGAAGGACGCGCCCTCATAGAAGTTGGTCATCCACCAAAGAGCCGCCCCCGCGAGCAGGATTCCGGCGCCGGTCAACAGGCGCAGGTCCACGCGGTTGAGGATGCGGCCGACCAATGGAAATAGGACTATGAGCAGCAGTCCGCCCGGCATGAGCACCTCTCCCGCCCTGGTGGCGTCATATCCCATGATGTACTGCGCGAAAGTGGGCAGGAGATAGGTCGTGCCGAGGATCATGAATCCGAACATGAACATGAGGAAGCATCCGACAGCGAAGTCCCGCCGCTCGAGCAAGCGCAGATTCACCATGGGATTGCGGTGCGGAAGCTCCCACCAGATGAGGAGTACGAACGAGATGACGGATACGACGCAGAGTGTCGTGATCATCCCGGAGGAGAACCAGTCGTATTCCTGGCCGCGATCGAGCGCGACCTGCAGGCAGCCGAGCGCGGCGGCCACGAACCAGAAGCCGGGCCAGTCCACCCGGCTGTGCGGGGCGCTCGGCGCTTCGTCCGGCGTTCTGACGAGCGTGCCGATCAGGAAAAGGAGCAGTGCGCCCACCGGAACATTGATCAGAAACACCCAACGCCACTCGTAATTGTCAGTGATCCAGCCGCCGATGGAAGGTCCGATCGCCGGGGCGACGACTGCGGCGACGCCGTAGACTGCCGTCGCCATGCCCTGCTTCTCGGGCGGGAAGGCATCGTTGAGGATGGCCTGTCCGGTCGGCTGCAGCCCCCCGCCCGCGGCGCCTTGCAGGGCGCGAAGGACCACGAGGACCGCGAGGCTCGGCGCGAGGCCGCAGAGGAGCGACACGATCGTGAAGGCGGCGATGCAGCTCAGGAAGAGCCGTTTGCGACCGAAGCGGCCCGCAAGCCAGCCGGTGATCGGCATGACGATCGCGTTGGCGACCAGATAGCTCGTCAACACCCACGTCGACTCGTCCTGGCTCACCGAGAGATCCCCGGCAATGTGCGGCAGCGCGACGTTGGCGACGGAGATGTCGAGAATCTCCATGAAGGCCGCGAGCGCCACCACTGGGGCGATCAGCCATGGGTGAATCCCCTGGCGGACCGCCGGCCCAGCGACGCTCATGGCGCGGCCTGCGCGGTCCGCGCTCGGGCAGGTGCCGGCTGCCCGAGGCTCTGGCTCAAGATGCGACGGATAAGGGGGTCGGCGCCAGCGTCCTGCGCCGCGTAGACGTTGGTCTGCACCGCAGCCGGCCAGGTGGGAGCTTGAGTGAGTGATGCTCCGCTCACATCGTGGACGTCGACGTCCACGTCCATGGAGAGCCCGAGAAAGAGCGGGTGCTCGTGCAGCTCATGTGGATCGAGCCCGATCCGCACCGGCACGCGCTGGACGATCTTGATCCAGTTGCCGCTGGCGTTCTCGGGCGGCAGCACGGCGAGCGCCTCTCCAGTGCCGCCCGCGAACCCGAGGACCCGGCCGTGGAAGCGGTAGTGTCTGCCATAACTGTCCGCTGTCAATGTCACCGGCTGTCCGATGCGCAGCTTGGAGAGCTGAGTTTCCTTGAAGTTGGCATCCACCCAGACGCTGGCGAGCGGAGCCATGGCGAGCATGTCCGTACCGGGGCTGACCTGCTCGCCGAGCTGTACGGTCCGATGGACGATGTATCCTGACACCGGAGCGAGCACGTTGGTGCGTTGTCGCGCCAGCCAGGCGGCACGCAGGTCCGCCTCCGCCAGGAGGACCTGTGGATGGGTGGTGGGGCTCGTTCCGGCGATCGCAGATTGAGCCGAAGCGAGTTGCGCACGTGCTTCCCTGAGCGCGTCCTGCAGGTTGCGAGCGGCTGTCTGGTCCTGATCGATGCGCAGGCGCGAGACTGCGCCGGCGCGGGCGATGCTCCGGTCGCGGTGCAGCGTACGAGCGGCAAGCTGTTCCTGCGCTTCCTGGCTTGCGACGGCTGCCTGCGCCTGACGCTCCGTGTCGAACAGGTGGGCGACCTGTCGCACTGTTACCGCCAGGCTCGCCTCCGCCCGCGCTAAAGCGACATCATTGTCGCTTGGGTCCAGGCGAACCAGGAGGGCGCCCTGGCGCACGTACTGTGTCTCGTCCGCAGCAATGGCGGTGACCGTTCCGCTCACCTGTGGCGCGACGCGGATCAGATCTCCCTGTACGTATGCATCCTTCGTCTTGATGTGGTACTGGGCGTAAAGAAAGTAGTACGCCACCGCCGCGACGGCAATGACCGCGAGCCCTATGCCGAAGATCCACGGAAAACGTCGCCAACGCGGCGATTTGCCCTGTTGGTGCTCCCGCTGCGGTGGGGTTTCCTGTTGTGGTTCTTGCGGTGGTGAGGTCTGTTCCTTGCGCTCAGGGCTCACGTCGTGCTTGCACCCGCTCGTTATCCAGGAGAGCGGCGCCGCAAGCTTCGGTCCCGCCCGGTCAGGCGACAGGGCTGCCGCCCTGACGTAAAAGATGCAGGAAGGCCTCTGCCACCGGCTGTATGGGCGCGCCCTCGCGACTCAGGACCATCAGTGGTCTGACTATCCGCAGGTCGCGCAGCGGCAGCTCGCGCAGGAGGCCCTCGCGCAACTCGCTCAACATGCAGATGCGCGGCAGCCACGCGATCCCGCCACCGTGCACCGCCGCCCGCTTCAGCGCTTCCGTGTTGCCGAATTCCATGGTTGGATTCTGCTCGAAGCTCCAGCGGCGCAGCCGCGCCCAGATGACTTCGCGCGTTCCCGAGCCGCTCTCACGCACGAGCAACGGCTGCCCGGCCAGATCGCTCGCCGTGACGCGCCGCTTGCTGAAGAGCGGATGATCGGGCGAGGCGACCGGAACGATCTCATCTTCCTGGAACACCGCGGCGCGCAATCCCTGAAAGTGCAGCGGCCCCTCGATGAAGCCCAGCATGAAGCGCAGGTCATCGACGCCCTGCGATACCTGCTCGGTATTGCCCACGAACAAAGTCACGTGAACTTCGGGGCGGGCTCGGCGGAAGGCGGCCAGAACGCGCGGCAGGACGTACGTTCCGATCGTGTTGCTCGCACCGATCGCAAGGAGGCCCTGCTGGCCGCCGGCGATCTCCCGCATTGCCGCCTCCGCGGCATGCTCGAGCTCGAACAGCCGCTTCGCATATTGACTGAGGACTTCACCGGCCTGCGTCAGGCGCATCCCCCGTGAGTGCCGCTCGAACAAGGTGACACCCAGGCGCTGTTCGAAGACCTTGAGCTCCCGCGACAGCGCGGGCTGCGAGATGTGCAGCTTGCGGGCGGAAGCCGTCAGGCTGCCCGTGGCGGCCACAGCGGAAAAGATCGACAGGTGATGGATGTTCATATGCCTTCAGTATATGGCTTGGCTGCTATAATTGCATTGGATGGATAGCGGAGCCTGGCGCATGATGAGAGTTTCTGCAGACAGGTGGCGGCGTACCAATTGAAAACCGTTGCCCGTACGACGTGTTACATGTGCGCCTGCCGTTGCGGCATCAAGGTGCACCTCGAGGACGGGAAGCTGCGCTACATCGAGGGCAACCGCGATCATCCGGTGAACCGCGGTGTCCTCTGCGCCAAGGGAGCGGCCGGAATCATGACGGCGACTTCCCCCGCGCGCCTTTCAACCCCGCTGCTGCGCGTGGGCCCGCGCGGGTCCGGGGGATTTCGCGCCATCTCGTGGAGCGAGGCGATGGAGATCGCGACCCGGCGGCTGGCCGGCATCCGCGCCTCGGATCCCAACCGCCTTGCGTTTTTTACCGGCCGCGATCAGTCACAGGCGCTGACGAGCCGCTTCGCCCGCAGCTTCGGCACGATGAACTATGCCGCGCACGGCGGGTTCTGCTCGGTCAACATGGCGGCCGCCGGACTCTACTCCGTGGGCGGCGCATTCTGGGAGTTTGGTGAGCCGGACTGGGAGCACACGCGCCTCTTCCTGCTCTTCGGTGTCGCGGAGGATCACGACTCGAATCCCATCAAGCTTGGCCTCGGCGAGCTCAAGCAGCGCGGCGCCAAGATCATCTCGATCAATCCCGTTCGTACCGGCTACTCCGCCATAGCCGATGAGTTCGTAGCCATACGGCCGGGCACCGACGGTCTGCTCATTCTCGCGTTGATCCACTGCCTGCTGGAAGCCGGCCAGGTGGATACCGAGTTTCTGGTCCGCTACACGAATGCGCACCATCTGGTCATCGACGCTCCCGGCGAGGCCGATCACGGTCTGATCGCGCGCGACGAGGAGGGCCGCGAGCTCGCGTACGACCGCAATTCCAATTCGCTGCTCGAGGCGGGGGCGAGCGGGATCAATCCCGCGCTGATCGGTGAATTCACGCTGCGCGACGGGCGGCGGGCGCACCCGGCGTTCGAGTTGCTCGCCGGGCGTTACACCGGCAAAGAATATGCTCCGGAGGCGGTTGCCGCGCGCTGCGGGATCGACGCCGCGGCCATACGGCGCATCGCCGCGGAGATCGCCGAAGTTGCATTCAATCAGCCGGTAGTGATCGAGCAGCCCTGGACGGATACGGCCGGCCGGCGGCACGCAAACATGACCGGGCGGCCCGTGGCCATGCATGCGATGCGGGGCATCTCCGCCCATTCCAACGGCTTTCATACCTGCCGCGCGCTTCACGTGCTGCAGATGCTGCTCGGCGCGATCGACACTCCCGGCTCCTGGCGATACAAGTCCCCGTACCCGAAGCCGATTCCCTGCGGGCTGGCGCCAGGCCGCTCTACGGAGCCGGGGAGGCCGCTCGACGGACCGCCGCTCGGATTCCCGCTCGGCCCGGAGGACCTTCTCGTCGACGAGGAGGGCGAGGCGCTGCGCCTCGACCGCGCCTTTTCGTGGGAAGCTCCGCTCGCCATTCACGGCCTCATGCATATGGCGATCGCGCGCGCCTTCGAGGCCGGACCATCGCGGATCGACACGTTGTTCCTCTTCATGGCGAACATGGCGTGGAACTCCGCGATGAATCCGGGCGAGACCACCCGGATGCTCAGCGAGTGCGACGAGCACGGCAATTACCGCATTCCATTCGTCATCGTCGCGGACGCCTTTGCGTCGGAAACCGTGGCGTACGCGGATCTGGTGTTGCCCGACACGACCTATCTGGAGCGCTACGATTGCATTTCGCTGCTCGACCGGCCGATCGGCTCGGCGCACGGGCCGGCGGATGCCATTCGCGTTCCGGTGCTGCAGCCTGACCGCGATGTCCGCCCTTTTCAGGATGTGCTGATCGATCTCGCCGGCAGGCTTGGCCTCAAGGACTTCGTCGATGCCCGCGGCGGCCCGCTTTATTCCTCGTATGCAGACTACATCGTGCGGCACGAGAGAGCCCCCGGCATCGGGCCGCTGGCGGGCTTTCGCGGCGAGGATGCGCGCGCGATCGGCAAAGGAGCGCCGAATGTGGGCCAGCTGCAGCGTTACGTGGAAAATGGCTGCTTTTGGAAACATGAGCTGCCACCGGAGCAGCTCTACTTCAAGCATGCCAACAGGGCGTATCTCGCCGGTGCCAAGGCGATGGGCTTCATCGAGGATGACGCGCAGATCGTCCTGCAGCTGTACTGCGAGACTCTGCAGCGATTCCGGCTCGCGGCGGAAGGTCACGGCGAGCACTGGCCGCCGCAGCGGCTGCGCGCGCGGATCGGCGCGTTCTTCGACCCTCTGCCCCTCTGGTACGTGCCGTTGGAAGAGGCGCTCACCGACCGCGGGCGCTTTCCGCTGCACGCCATCACGCAGCGGCCGATGGCGATGTACCACTCCTGGGGCTCGCACAACGCCTGGCTGCGCCAGATCCTTCCCGAGAACCGCATCTATGTGCACCGCGAGCTCGCGGCGGGCATCGGAGTGGCTGATGACGACTGGGTGTGGGTCCACTCCCGCAACGGGAGACTGAAATGTCAGGTGCGCACGATGACCGCAGTGAATCGCGATACCGTCTGGACCTGGAGTGCGATCGGTAAGCGCGCCGGTGCCTGGGCTCTCGAGCACGGCGCGCCGGAATTCCGCCGGGCTTTCCTGCTCAACCACATCATTTCGGAATATCTGCCCACGGACGGCGCTGACGCGGCGCACTCGAACTCCGATCCGGTGACAGGCCAGGCCGCATGGTTTGATCTGACCGTGTCGATCGAGCCCTGTGGCGCTGACGCGCCGGCGGAAGTCGTGCCGCGGCTGGGCGCAAACCCGGTGCGGCTCACGCAGGCACAGGAGATCGGCCGATGACCATGTTGCCCAAGGCCCTGCCCGGAGCCAAGAGACTCGGACTGGTGATCGACCTCGATACCTGCGTCGGCTGTCATGCCTGCGCGGTGAGCTGCAAGGAATGGAACAGCGGCGGTGAGGCCGGCCCTTTGCCGGACTACGACAGGCAGGGCCCGAAGCCCGACGGAGTCTGGTTCAACAGAGTGCATTCGTACGAAGCGGACGGCCAGGGTTGCTCCCGCACCGTGAACCTGCCCCGCTCCTGCCTGCACTGCGACGATGCCCTCTGCGTCACCGTCTGTCCCACCGGCGCCTCATACAAGCGCGCAGAGGATGGCATCGTCCTGATCGACCCCGAGATCTGCATCGGCTGCAAGCTCTGCTCCTGGGCATGTCCGTACGGCGCACGCGAGTTCGACGAGGAGGCCGGCGTGATGCGCAAGTGCACGCTCTGTGTCGATCGCATCTACGACAGAAATCTGCCCGAAGCCGAGCGCGAGCCGGCCTGTGTCGCGGCCTGTCCGACCCGCGCACGCCACTTCGGCGATCTGGCCGACCCGGAAAGCCGGGTCTCCAAGCTGGTCGCGAGCCGCGGCGGCAAGGACCTGCTCGAAGAGTTGGGCTATCGGCCCACCAACAAGTATCTTCCGCCGCGCACAGCCACCATCGCGGCTGAGCCCTGCAAGCCCGCCGCGGGCGCTGCGGGCGGACTCGGTACCGCTCTTCTGAAGCTCGTGGACCGGGCACTCAGCCGATGAAGCCGGCCGGCTCGATCCTGCTGCTGACCACGCTGACCGGATTCGCATACGGCCTGCTCGCCTGGATCGGCGCATATGCTTGCCTGGGGCTTCTGTCCGGGGCGACGCCGCTCGCCGTCGCAGGCGTCGTGCTGGGCCTCTTCCTCGCATCCCTCGGGCTCGGAGCCTCGGTACTGCACCTTGGACGCAAGGAGCGGGCGTGGCGTGCATTGAGCCAGTGGCGGTCCTCGTGGCTGTCGCGCGAAGGTGTTGGCGCACTGCTCACCTATCCGATCGCGATCCTGTTCGCAGTTGCCCTCCGTATGGATGGCGATGGTATCCCGGCTCGCGTGTTCGGAGCGGTGATGGTGGCCACGTCGCTGGCAACCGTGTTCTGCACAGCAATGATCTACGCGAGCCTGAAGCCGATCAGGCAGTGGCACAACTCACATACCGCGCCCGATTATCTGATCTACGCAGTGTTCTCCGGCGCTCTGCTTTTCGCCTTGCTGCATACGGTGCTGCTCGGGACGCCGGGAGCGACAGGCCTCATCGTGGCCACGACGGCAGCGGTCGCGCTGCTTGCGAAGCGTGCCTATTGGCGTCACGTCGACGCGCAGACTCCGCTGGCGAGTCTGGCCGCCGCGATCGGCCTGCCGCAGGGCGCGGAGGTGCAGCCCCTGGATGCACCTCATTTCACCGAGAACTATGTCCTCCGCGAGATGGGCTTTGCGATCGCACGGCGGCATAGCGCGAAGCTGCGGCGGATCGCTCTCGGCCTGGGCTTCGCCGCCCCATTCGGGCTCGGCCTGCTCGCCAGCCTCGCGATCGCGCCGCTCGCGGCCACTGCAGGGGCCCTGGTGTGCACTTTCGTCGGGTTGCTCACCGAGCGCTGGCTGTTCTTCGCGGAAGCCACGCACGTCTCGGCGCTGTATTACGGCCGAAGGATCTGACGGTCGGAGGGGTCTGAGAGCCCTTCGAGCCCGGCCGGGATGTCGGAACGCTCAGGTCCGAACCGGCACGACTCGATCGCGGCCACGCGCCGCTGTCCGGTGGGCCACCATCCGGTCGTGCAGCCGCGTGATCGCCTCACTGCCTGTTCGGACGAACAGCCCGGGAATCAGTGCGTGTACCAGGCACGCCAGCGCGGCGCCCAGCAAGGCGATCCCGAACCCAAAGGCGTGGCGCTGATGCTCCAGATAGGACTCTCCCACCGATCGCGGGTGGTCGAGGAAAAGGCGCGTGAACACCGAGCCCCCTGCGGCATATAACCTAATGGAATAACCATAGTCCAATTGGCATCTAATATCTTCTCCATTTAGACTAAGCGGAGGACCATTGGTGGGAAAATTTCCCATGGCCGACCTCGATGCCACAGATCTGCGGATTCTCGACTTCCTGCAGGAGGATGCCTCGCAGGCAGTGGCCGCCATTGCCGAGCGGGTAAACCTCTCCACGAATGCCTGCTGGCACCGGATCAAGCGCCTCGAGGATGCCGGCGTCATCCGGAAACGGGTCGCGCTCCTGGATGCCGCCAAAGTGGGGGCGGGGCTCACGATGTTCGTCCTGATCCGGGCGGCGGAGCATTCACAGGCGTGGTTCGAGCATTTTTCGGCGACCGTGCGCGCGATTCCCTCGGTCACGGAATTTCACCGCACCAGCGGTGATGTCGACTACCTGCTCAAACTGCAGCTGGCTGACGTCGCCAGTTACGACGAAGTCTACAAACTCCTCATCAGCTCGACCCGCTGCGCGGAAGTACGGGCTGTCTTCTCGATGGAAGAGCTCAAGCGCACGACCACCGTCCCGCTTCCAGCGCACGCCGAATGACGGCTCGCCGTCAGCGCGTCGCGTTGAGCAGTGCGGTGATTCTGTCGAGCTGCGCGCGATAGTTGTCGAGCACGTTGGCCGTGGCCACCGCGTATTGCTCGGCGCCGCTCCAGTTACGCGCCTCCAGTGCTTCGCGCACGCCGGGAATCGTCTTAGGCGCATAGCCCGTCAGCTGACCCGGTGCCTGCATGACGTTCTTGTACCAGGGACGGCCCGGCAGGCCCGCCTGATCGAGCAGGCGCTGCTCCATCGTGCCCATCAGTGCATTGATCTCGCGCAGTTGGCCTGCAGGAATGGACAGGCCTGCGGATACGCGCGAGCCATAGGCCGCTTCATAGGCTCGAGCGCTTTGCTGCAGCCGCCGCGACGCCTGATCGAGCGGCGTGAGATCGACACTCGGAACGTCCGACAAGCGCTCGGGTGGGGCCACCGGCTGGGACGGATCCGCGGCCAGGCGATAGGCGTCGGCCTCGAGCAGCTTGTGCTGCTGCTCCGCCACCTTGCGCTCGCTGTCCACTTCCTGGTGCAGCTGCCTGACATAACGGTCCAGGGTGGCGCTGAAGTCCTCGAATCGCATGGGCAGTACTTCCGCATCGGCGGTGCGCATCACGATATGGCCGGCTACTTCGGCCAGCGCCACCTCGTACTCGAAGCTCGGATCGCCGAAGCGGATGAAGTGGTCGAACGAGTCGTAGCGCGAGTGATAGATGCCGTCGTCCGCGTCCTCGCCGCCGAATTCAACATGCAGTGTGGCGAGCCCCAGATGATCCAGGAACGAGCTGAAATCCGAGCCCGAGCCGAGCGCGCTCATCGGGACGTCACCACCCGCGGCCGCGAGCTGCGCCAGCTCCTTCTCCATCGGAGCGGGTTTGGGCTCGGCGCCGGCGACCTCGATGACCGCCCGCTCACGTTGCTGCACGCTGACTTTCGTTTCCGGATCGGTCACTCCGGCCGCCACCTGGTTGACCATGTGCTGCAGCGAATGGCTGCCGCCGATGGAAAGGAAGCCGCGCGCGTTGGTGTCCGTGTTGAGATACAGCACCGCCTTCTGCTGCAGCTCCCCGGCATGGGTTTCCGCCCATTCAGTGGAGCCGAGAAGCATCGGCTCCTCTCCATCCCAGCTTGCATACACGATGGTGCGCTGCGGTCGCCAACCCTGCCGGTGCAAGGCGCCCAGCGCCTTGGCCTCGCCCATCAGGGCGACCGTGCCGGCGAGTGGATCCCAGGCGCCGAACACCCAGCCATCATGATGATTGCCGCGGATTACCCATTGATCCTTGTCCGTGGAGCCTTTCAGAACCGCGATCACATCGTAGACGGGTTTCCGGCTCCAGTCGGATTTGACCATCAGATGCACCTGCGCGGGCCCTGCCCCGAGGTGGTAGGTCAGGGGTAGCGCCCCGCGCCAGCTTTGCGGGGCGAGCGGGCCGCCCAGCGCCTGCAGCAACGGCGTCGCATCGGCATAGGAGATCGGCAGTACCGGAATCTTCAGGATGCTCGCGGCATCCTTGACGGCCAGGTGCTTCGCACCCGGCACGGAGCCGTAGCCCGGTGTCGTCGGGTCGCCCGGATACTTCGCGATGTTCATCACCGACCCGCGCTGCACTCCCTCCGCTGGCCGCCAGCCGCCCTTCGGATAGGAGTCGCCGTTGAAGTAGCCGTCATCCCGCGGATCGGAGTAGATCAGGCAACCCACCGCGCCGTGCTCGTAGGCGAGCTCCGGCTTCAGGCCACGCCAGCCTTGGCCGTAACGCGCGATCACTATCCTGCCCTGCACGCTGACACCGCGTCGCGCCAGCTCCCTGTAATCGTCGGGCATTCCGTAGTTGACGTATACCAGCGGTGCAGTCACATCGCCGTCGGCTCCGTACACGTTGTAGGGTGGCAACGCACCGCCGAGGGTCGACGTGCGATCGCCCTGCACGGGCGGCTCGTGCAGGGTCGCCCGGAAGGTGGTCGGCGCGGTCATCTCGACCAGCTCTTCCTTCGGGGTCGGATAGAGCACGTCAAAGGTCTCGATACGCGCGTCCCAGCCCCATTTCCTGAACTGCGCCAGCAGGAAATCGGCATTGGCTTTGTCGTGCGGCGAGCCGACCTGGTTCGGTTCGGAGGACAGTTGCCGCAGCCACTCGCGCATCTCCGAGGCGCTGAGCTGCGCGTCGAAACGCTGCTCCAGATCGCGTTCCTGCGCCGCGCCGTCCGGCGTGAACCCCAGCACGTCCGTGCCGGTCGGAGTCATGGACCCCGGCATGGCCGCAACTGCCGTGAGGCAAGTCAATGACAGGCAGCCCAACGCCACCCCGAGCTTGCGCGTGAACGTCGACAGCATCGGCATACCCCCTCCCCAGACGATGCGCGGTAGTTTACTTCGTCAGTGTGATCCCGGCACCGCAGGGGCCAGTCGGGCTGTCGCAAAGCGCCTGGCCGCCGGATCGAGAATGTCGCCGCGGCGGGGATGGAGCTGCGGCCGGCGGTCGTTACGCTCCGGCCGGCATGAGCCGCCTCGAGCGCGCCTGACGCCCGTCCCGGCCGCTCAGTGCGGTCGCAGCAGGCGCGGGGGCGGCGCTCGGGTGGAGCACGCCGTCGAGCATGGTGCGCGCGCCGTTCCAGATGATCTGGGTGCCGATGGCCAGCAGGATGAAGGCCGTCAGCCGGATCATGATGTTGGTTCCCGTGGCTCCGAGCCGACGAACGAGCCGGTCCGCATAGCGGTAACAGAGATAGATCGCGAGGACGGTGATCAGCACCCCGAACACGTGCGCGAGGGTCGTCGTCAACAGTGCCCGCAGGCCGCGCGGCGGGTTGGCGCCAAGGGTAATGGCGACCGATATCGATCCGGGTCCGACGGTGAGGGGCATCGTGATCGGATAGAATGCGCGTTGCGTGATACTGTCGCGGGTCGGGCGATTGACCGATGCCGACACCTCCGGTGTGGTCGGACCGTTGAGCAGTGACCAGGCGAGCGCACACACGACGATGCCTCCGGCTACCTGGACGGCGGGGATGGAGACCCCGAAGAAATCAAGGACATAGGCGCCGATCAGGATGGATGCGAGCAGCAGCGCGAAGCTATTGAGGGCCACGAGCTTCGCCATGCGCGTCCGCTCGGGCGGCGTGAGCTCCGAGGTCATCGCGAGAAAAATGGGAGCGCCGGCAAACGGGTCGATGATCGGCAGCAACGCCGCGACCGCGATGAACACGATGCCGGCGAAGTAGCGGATATGTTCCAGTAGCATGCACGAGTGAATAGTGGCAAGCCCCGAGGCCCGTCCGAACAGTCTCCCCCGGAATGCCGATCAGCTCAAGCCCGCCCCGGTAGGGATTCTCCATGCTTGATTTATATGTGCTGTACGCTTGCGTGCACCTTGGCGCCGCCAAGCCTGCTGTTGCTGAAGCCCGCACCCGGTGTGTCGAGGCGCAGGTATACTTCCAGGCGGATCAGTGCAGGAAGGCGCTTCCGAGCGGCGGCGGCCTCATGGAGCACAGCAAGCGCTCTCAAAGTTGGTTCGAGTGCAGGGAAACCCGGGCCGATTCCTGGATAGGGGCCGACGCGACCGATCCGGGCACGAGGATGTACAAGGCTGAGGCCGGGGTATCCGATGAGAGTGCGCTGTCTGCTCTGCTGGCGCCGCTTTCGCCGCAGGCGCGTGCGGCATTGAAGTCGGGTGACTTGAAGCGTCAGTTCGAGAGGGCGTTTCAAGGTCCGGGCATCCTGTCGTTCTTCGTCGTGGACACCGGCTCCAAGCTGATCGTCTATGCAGTCAGCCATCTGGATGATTTCCAGTTTGCCGACATGGCGGCAGACGTGTCCTCATCCAGTGAGGACATGGCAACGGAAAAGGACCTGGACGTGGAGACCATGGCGGAGAACGCCGGCGTCAAGCTGAGCTATCATACGGAGATGTTGCAACGCATCATTCCGCCGCCGGGCGGTGTGGAGGCCGGGCCCTGAGCTTCGGCTGCGCTTGCCTTCGTGACCCGGCGCGTGGTGTACCGACAGGAGACCGCGTCATGAAAACACCGGCGAGTCTGGCATTTCTCATGCTGGCGACGGGGTCTGCGCTTGCCGCTCCGCGGCCGGTTGTCGTGGAGCTCTTCACATCCCTGGGCTGTTCCGATTGCCCGCCGGCCGACTCGATGCTGGCGAACGTGCGCGATCGGGTTCCGGGCGTTCTGGTGCTCGACATGCACGTGACCTACTGGAACAACCTGTCCTGGCGCGATCCGTACTCTTTGTCCGAAGTCGATCAGCGGCAGAAGGACTATGCCGCCCTGCGGGGCGGGCAGCAGGTGTATACCCCTGAGGCGTTCGTCGACGGACAGCAGCCATTCATCGGGTCCGATGCCCGCGCGATGGCGGCCGCGCTCAACAAAGCGAGGGCCAGCGTCGCCGCCGATCCGGGCGTATCGGTCACCATCGGCAGCAGCGCGCACAACATCACGGTTCAGTTGGGGCCCGGCAGCGGCAAGGGTGTCGTGTGGCTGTTCGGCTTCGATCCTGAGCACTCGACGCCCGTGCATGGAGGTGAGAACGCCGGTGCGACCATCAAGGAAGTGAACGTGGTACGCAGCATCACTCGGCTGGGAAAATGGCGGGGCCAGCCTCTGCAACTCGGCACGCGCGCGCCGCCTGGAAGCGATTTCGCAGTGATCCTGCAAGGGCCCGACGGGACGGTGTTGGGCGCCGCTTCGAGCCGGACGCCCGCGGCTTGAGGGACTTGTCATGACATTGCCTGAATTGTTGGATATCGATCTTCCGATCATTCAGGCACCGATGGCGGGTGTCTCTACCCCTGAGCTGGCCGCCGCGGTCTCCAATGCGGGCGCCCTGGGCTCCATCGGTGTCGGTGCGTCCGATGCCGCCGCGGCGCGCAGGATGGTCGCCGCGTTTCGCGAGCGCTCGCGCCGCTCGCTGAATGTGAACGTCTTCTGTCACGAGCCGGCGAAAGCGGATCCGTCACGGGAGGCGGCCTGGCTGGGGCTGCTTCGCCCTCACTTCGAGCGCTACGGTGCGCAGCCGCCCCGGGAGCTCAGGGAGATCTACCGGAGCTTCGTCGCGGATGATGCGATGCTGGCCGCGCTGCTTGCGGACAGGCCGCGCGTGGTCAGTTTCCATTTTGGGGTGCCTGCCGCCGAGCGGATCACGGCTCTGCGGGAGGCTGACATCGTGCTGCTCGCGTGCGCAACGAATCTGAGAGAAGCACGTGCCGCGGAGAAAGCGGGTGTGCACGCGGTCGTGGCGCAAGGATATGAGGCCGGCGGGCACCGTGGAATCTTCGATCCCGACGCCGACGATGACTGCCTGGGAACCTTTGCCCTGACTCGTCTCCTCGCCCGGGAGCTCAGCGTGCCGGTGATCGCCGCCGGAGGCATCATGGATGGGGCCGGGATCGCGGCCGTATTGCGTCTGGGAGCGCAGGCCGCGCAACTCGGCACCGCGTTCATCGCCTGCCCGGAATCGGCGGCGGATGCCGGCTTCCGGCAGGCACTTGCGAGCGCCTCGGCGAGCCACACCGTGATGACCCGGGCGATCTCCGGCCGGCCTGCACGTTGCCTGCGGAATCGCTTCACGGCGCTGGGCGCGGCCGTCGCCGTGAGCCAGATCCCTGCGTATCCAATCACCTACGACGCAGGCAAGGCACTCAATGCTGCCGCGAAAGCCGCTCGCGAGTTTGGGTATGGAGCGCAGTGGGCCGGGCAGGGAGCCCCGCTCGCGCGAGCGATGCCGGCGGCAGAGCTGGTACGTGTGTTGGCGGAGGAATTGGGCTGACGGGACGATCAGCGTCGCGGGCATGCTGCAGTAGGCCTCCTGAGCGTCTCTTTGGCCGGGACCGCCGCGCTCAACGCGCGTCGGGCCGTCTCCTCTGGTTCCGCTTGGCGTTCGGGTGCTTTCGCCCCTGCACTTTCGCGGCCGGCCTCCGCCCGCCGCGGCCCGCGTAAGCGGGATGTCGTGGATTCGTGTTCCGGCGCATATTCGCCTGACGACCGTTCGTACGCTCGCCGGCCTCGCGGGCACGGACCACGCCGCGCCCATTGAATGCGCCGGGGCGCCGGGTGGCCGCGATCGCCGGATGGCCATGGTTGGCACTGGCCCGCAGCTCCGGGTTCCGCTGCGCCTGCTGGATGTGCTGCCGTTGCAGCACGGTCGGTTGGAGATGCGGCTCGCGCTCGGCGAACCGCTCCCGCGCCGTTGGCGTCGCCCTGATTCCGCCGGCACCGCCGTTGTAGCTGACTCTCGTCACATTGACATTGTTGACGACCGTCTCGTTGTAGGTGTTATGGACGATATTCACGTTGACGTTCGTGACACTGCGATTGTAGGCAAACACTCCGCCTGCCCAGCGTCCGCCGAAGTAACCGACGCCGGTATACCCGAAGCCGTAGTGCACCCCGCCGTAGAATCCGACGTGCGGGCCCCAATACCCGGCGTGCCAGATGTATGCGCCGCGGACGAAGCCCCAGTATCCAGGCGTCCAAAGAACACCGATCCGCGGCGGCGCCACCCAGGTGCCCGGCACCCAGAAATAGCCGCCTGTCCCCCAAGCCCAGTAGCCCGGGGTCCACATCCATCCCACCACCGGGCAGGGCGGCTGGACATACACCGGCAGCGGGGGCGGCGCGACTTGAACATCCACTACGGCCGCCGGCGGGACCGGTGCCGCGACGCGGACCTGTGCGGCGCAAGCGCCGAGGAGGACGGTGACAGCCGCAAGCGCGGCCACTTTGACTGACACGAGACGTGGCCAGCTCGGACGAGACATCGGTGGGCTCCCCTTCGGCGGTGATTCGCTGGCCAATGTAACGGCGGCGGACAGGGAGCGATGACGAGATTACGAAATGTTAACCCATGCTACAGTGGCAGCCCTGATGAGGTGCGGTGAATACCGGAGAGCGTGAATGAAGACCCTCGCGGGACTCGCTCGCGATCTGGGAGCCGGCGCGACCACGAGCCGCCGGCTGGTCGAGGAGTGTCTGGGCAGGATTGCCGATCCGAAGGGAGAGGGGCCGCGCACTTTTCTCAAGGTGCATGCCGAAACGGCGCGAGCCGCAGCGGACTATTACGACCAGCTTCGAAAGCGCGGCGTGACGCTCAGCCCCTGGGCGGGCATTCCGGTATCGATCAAGGATCTGTTCGATATGGCAGGGGACGTGACCACCGCGGGCTCGATCGTCTTGCTCGGGCAGCCGCCGGCCAGTGCGGACTGCGCCGCCGTGGCGCGTTTGCGCGCGGCCGGCCTCATCCCCATCGGCCGCACGAATATGACGGAGTTTGCCTACTCGGGGCTCGGTCTGAACCCGCATTACGGCACACCGCTCAGTCCGTTCGAAAGGTCGCGGCGTCGCGCTCCGGGCGGTTCGTCATCCGGCGCGGCGGTTTCTATCGTGGAGGAGATGTCGTATGGGGCATTGGGAACGGACACTGGCGGCTCCTGCAGAATACCTGCGGCGTTTTGCGGCGTCGTGGGGTTCAAGCCCACCGCGCGCAGAGTGCCTGTAACCGGGGCATTCCCGCTTTCCCGGACTCTGGACTCCGTGGGTCCGCTGGCTGCGAGCGTCGCCTGCTGCGCTGCGCTCGATGCAATTCTTGCGGATGAGCCGCGGGCGGCACTCGAAGTGATGGGATTGCGTGGACGGCGATTCGTCGTTCCGACCCACTATGCGCTCGACTCTCTCGAGTCGCACGTCGCGAGCAGTTTCGAGCGCGCGATTCGTCAGTTGCGCACTGCCGGAGCGGACCTCGACGAAATTCCGTTGGCGGAGCTCGATGAGCTGCCGGGCATCAACCGCAAGGGCAGCTTTTCGGGCCCCGAGGCATTTGCCTTGCATCGTGAGCGCCTCGAAACTCACGGCGCACAATACGATCCGCGGGTGTTGGTCCGGCTGCAGCGCGGCCGGGAGCAGAGCGCCGCAGACTATCTCGATCTGATCCGCGCGCGGGCGGACTTGCAGCGCCGCATCGACAAGCCGCTTGCGGAATACGACGCCGTCCTGATGCCGACGACTCCGATCATTGCTCCGCTGCTGCAAGACCTGGAGTCGGACGACGCCTATTTACGGACCAATCAGCTCGCGCTGCGCAATACGTCGGTCGTGAACTTCCTGGACCGTTGTGCCATCTCGGTGCCCTGTCACGAGGCCGGAACGGCGCCCGTCGGGATGATGCTCATGGGCGCCCACGGCGGCGATCGTCGTCTGTTGGGAGTGGCCGCCGCCGTCGAGGCGCTGGTCTCTCCGCGGTCGGCTTGATGAATGATTGGACGAATGAGCACGTCGCCGGCTATCGGCCTCGAAGCGCGAACGGCTTCGGCAGTGCGCCGACCGGCCCCGGCCTTGGCATCGAGGTCGACGTGTCCAAGCTCGGTGAGGCTCTCTTCACCCTACCTCGACGGTAGGCGGTCCCAATCGATGTTGACGCCCGGCACGGCTGCGATAGCCGTCTGGCCCTCGAGGTCGAGGACGGTTGGTTGAGGGTAGCGGCCCGCTGTCATGCGGTAGATCGCGACCGTACGACGAATGGGGTCTATCAGCCAGACTTCCGTGACCCCTGCGCGCTCATAGGCGCGCAGCTTGGTGGTTCTGTCATAGCAGGCTGTAGAGGGCGAGAGGACTTCTGCGATCCAGCCAGGGGCGCCGCGCATCCCACGGCCATCAAGCTTCTGCAGGTCGCAGGCGATGAAGACGTCCGGTTGCACGACGGTGTCAATTTTGTCGTCGGCGTCACTGCCCTTCGGTAGGCGCACATCAAGAGGCGCGACATATGCGCGGCCAGTTCTATTCTCGAGTGAGCTGCTGACTTGTCGCCAGAGTTCGAGGATGACCTCCTGGTGGAGTGGCGAAGGTGAAGGCGGTTCCCTGACATAGGCGACGCCGTCTATTACTTCATTGCCAAAGCTCGCGGACCAGATGAGGTAGTTGGCGTAGGTGTGGTATTTCGCATCGCGCTGTCGCATGGGACATATTTTACGAGGTCACAAAGAGTTTGTGAGACAAGGAATGAAATAACGACGACCTGGTCAGACGTGCGCGACGCGTCGTGCTTCGACGGCAGCTTGCACACGCCCCAACAGTTTCGGCGCTCCCATGCGCTCAGTCCAACCCGCAAAGCGGTCCGTGGGGCCACGCCACCGAATCTCGTCGACTTCCGCGGGGATGGAGGCATGGGTGCGGAGTGTCGCAAGGTCCTTGAAAAGGAGCGCGAGATTTTGCCGCTCGCCGAGCGCGTCCTGTGGAAAATCCTCGATCGGCCCATATTTGGCAATCAACGCCGCTGCACCCCTGGGGCCGATGCCCTCGATCCCCGGGTAGCCGTCGGCGCTGTCGCCCACCAGTGCGAGATAATCGGGAATGCGTTGCGGAGCCACTCCGAATTTGGCCCGCACGCCATCCTCGCCGCGAACTGCCTTGGCCTTTCTATCTACCTGCACGATCCGATCGCCTCGCACGCATTGCGCGAGATCTTTGTCCGGCGTCCAGATACGTACTTGCCGAACCCGTGGATCGTCGCCCGCAACACGAGCCGCGGTCGCGAGCGCATCGTCCGCCTCCAACTCTTCCATTGCCCACACGGTAACCCCAAGAGCGCGCAGCGCATCCTCCAGAGGCTCGAATTGCGCCCGCAGCACGGGCTCGATCCCATCGCCGGTCTTGTAGCCGCTCCACAGGTCGTTGCGGAAGGACTCGATCACATGATCGGTCGCAACTCCGAGGTGAGTGGCGCCCTCATCCAGCATCTGCAGGACGGTCGTCAGCACGCCCGCTACTGCGCCCAGAGGCTTATCCGCCCCTTTGTTGAACCGGCGAAGCCCGTAGAAGTGCCGGAACAGCTCATAGGTGCCATCGACAAGGTCAACGATCACGATCGCGGGTCCTCGGGCTGACAGGGACGGCGGAGTGTAGGCGCACTATTTGCGCGCCCGCCAGAAGGAACGCGCCCATACCATAGTTGTGGCTCGATGATGGCGGATAATGCCCGGGCAGTGAGCCGGACCGGCCGCCGCCTCTCACCGCGGGCGGCGGCCGGGCCAGCATACGGGCATGATCTGTAACGATGCAATGGATGACCGCGCGGTGCCGTCCGGGTCGCCGTCGAAGCTCGCTCTCGGTGCCGACTCCGGTCGGTAAGTCCCCTGGAGCACGCCAAAGGCGAGCACCAGGTGCCACGAGGCAACCAGGAATAGGCTGGCCAGGAGGGCATGATCCAGCAATCCAGGCGCGACCGTAGACATCATGATGCCAATGAGCCCGCCAATCACGCAGCTGGCCGCGCCGGCGATGCGGTACCGGCCGTGCGAGCGCAGCAGCGGCACGCACCAGACCAGCGCCGATACCGCAAACGACAGCAGTGCCAGCGGCATCAGTATGCCTATGCCGGTCGCACAGAAGCCCACGAGCCCTTCGATGGATTGCTGCGCCGTCAGCTCCTGAGCTGCGCGATAGTGCAGGGCATGTGCGGGGGTTACGAAGCCGTCCAGTACGAGCGATGCCGTCATGAGGACGCAGCCGCCGCCGAACGCAGTAACAGCTACCGTTACCGGTACGGTTGCACTACGCAGAAGGCTTCGGAGTACGACATGCCCCGCCAGGAGCAGGACGAGCAGCGCGATGACGCCGCCGTGCACGATTTCGTTGATGACGCGATGGCTGATTTCGAACTCGAAGCAGGAGGTTGGTCAAGGTCCCCGGCTGGCTTTCAGGCAGTGTGAGCCTGGGCCACCGCACCCATGTCTGGATGACAGCCTGCTCGGGCGCCATCCGCGAATCGGCCTCGATCGTCCGAAAGCGTTGTGCGGCCGTCTCGGTCCAGATCCAGCAACGCTCTGACATATGCAGGAGTCAGCGGAATCCTGCGAGCCTTTACACCGGTTGCGTCGAAGAACGCGGCAGCCACCGCTCCCGGACAAACCGCGTTCGCAGCTTCCGAGCCTCCGCCGAACCCACTGTCGTCGCGTGAAATCTGTACCACCTCGATCTCGGGCGTTTCCTCCATCGTCAGGATCTTATAGCGACTCCAATCCGTGCTGGTGACTTTGCGGGTGTCAAAAGTCACTTCCTCCTTGAGCGCTTCACTCAGGCCCATGACCACTCCACTCTTCATACACAGGCCCAACTGCCGGGGGTTGATGACCTTGCCGCAGTCCGCGCCGATCGTGAAATGGGTGACCTTGACGACTCCGGTCGTCGGTGCCACCGCCACTTTGGCGATTCCAACCCAGTAGGCGTTCTGGCGAGCCACAACGCACACACCCTGACCTGCCACCGTGCCATTTCCATCCCTGCGTGCGCCCGAGTGTGGCGCTGGCCGCGACTCCCATCCGGCAGCCTTGGCCGTCGCATTCAATACGTCAATCAGCCGCTGCTGGGTTGTATGGCGAATACGGAGCAGAACCGGATCGGCCTTCGAGGCCGCGGCCGCTTCATTGAGCATCGCTTCGAGAACGAAGTTCTGTTGACGTTGCCCCGGCGTGCGCATGATGTGGCCCCGCAATCCGGCGGATACTGCCCCGGCGCCCAGGTTCGGCATTCCATAAGCATGTTCCAACCTATTGCGAATTTTGTCGTACGGCCACTGCGTGGCGATCCAGGCTCCCGGCCTGGACGAGCTGCAGGGCATATCCGCAAGCAGGGCACCCAGCGGCCGAGGATCAAACATGTGCGGTGCGTAAAATGCAGCTCGCACCGCCGTTATATTGCCGGCCGTATCAAGAGCGGCGTCGATATCGGATACCCATCCCGGCGATACGGTCGACCACGCGAGGTCCTCCTGTAGGGTCCATTGGACCTGCACCGGTTTGCCGGTCAATTGCGAAAGGATCACCGCATCGGCTTCAGCGCCATCGCCACCGAGTGTCGTTCGCCCGTACTGGCCCGAGTGCTCCAGCCATCGAACAACGACTTTCTCCACCGAGATACCTAACATACTCGCAAGGCGCGCGCGCAGGCCCTGCGACTGTGCTGAATGCGTCCAGACCGTCACGCTGCCATCGGTGCGCACGTCCGCGAGCGCCACGAATGGGCCGATTGGGGCGTGCCTCACGTAAGGTTGCTCATAGCTCGCGGAGAGTCTTTCCGCGGCCGTCGCAAACGCCGCCGCCACCTCCTGTGAATTACCCCTGCTCTCAGCCGGGGCGCCCCACTTGTGCTCACGGAGCGCTCGCGTCAGGTTGTCGCTGCCCGGAAGCCCGGACCAATCCGTCCAGCGAGTATCGGCAGCGACCGACTGAGCCGCGCCGATGGCCTCCCATTCGTTCGCAGCGACCACGGCGGCCAGATTGCCTTTCCTCATTACCGCAGCTGTCGGGAACCGCTTCTTGTCGATCGCGCCAGCGCGGATCATTTTCGAACCCAGGGTAGCCGGCCGCAGCATCCGTGCATACAGCATTCCCGGCAGCCTGACATCGCAACTCCAACGCGTCTTGCCGGTGACCTTGTCCGGGATTCCGGGCATGGGATGGGACGTCCCGATGACCTTGAATTGGCTCATCGGTTTCAGCGGCGGATCGCCGGCCACGGTGAAGCCGTCGAGCGATGCGATACCGGTCCACTTGGTCGGATCCGGTTGCGCGGGCTGGCCCGTCACTGGGATCTTCAATTCCAGATGCTGGCCTCGAACGAGCTGGCCGTAGGTGATGCTCTTTCCACCGCCGCATACGACACCGTCGGTAACGGTCAGCGCAGAGATGGGGACGCCCAATTGAGTCGCGCCCAGCCTGAGCAACGCCTGATAGGTGTAAGCCGCCACTTTGCGAAGATTGTTCATGCCGGTGAGGAAACCCGCGGAATAACCTCCATCGGGTGTTCTGTCGGTGTCGCCCATGAGGAGGGAAATCGCCTCCGGCCTCATGTTCAATTCCTCGGCAATCGCCTGCGCGTAGTAGGCGCTCATCCCGGTGCCGACCTCTGCCCGCCCCGTGCGCGCCAGGATGGTATTGTCGTCGCGGAGCTGCAGCCACGAGGCGAGCCGGCCCGGGTCGAGCGAAGTGTGTATTACGGCACCCGCCGCGGGAATCGGTCTCGGCAGATATAGCGAGACAAGCAGCGCGCCTCCACTTCGCACGAAGCCTCGCCTCGTGAGGGCTGCGTTCATCCGCTCAGGCCCGCATGGCCGCGGCGGCGCGGCGCACTGCATCGATGATGGCGGCGTACGTACCGCAGCGGCACAGATGGGGCGACGGCGGCGTGTTGGTGAAGGCATCCTTGATCTGTGCCACGGTAGGACTCGAATTCCTTTCCAGCAAATGCACGGCGGCAATCATCATCCCACTCTGGCAATAGCCGCACTGCGGCACTTGCTCATCGATCCACGCCTGCTGCACCGGATGCAGCGTCGTTGGCGCATCCTCCGGTCTCGAGCCCTTCCTGGCAGCCCAGAGCGCCGGCAGCCCTTCAATCGTCGTTATTTGCTTACCCAACGCGAATGCCACCGGAGTGACGCACGTCCGGATTTCCTCGCCGTCGAGCAGCGCCGCGCATGCGCCACACTGAGCCATTCCGCAGCCGAGGCGCGGACCCCTCAACTTCAATTGATTGCGCAGCACGAACAACAATGGCGTTTCCGGCGCGACGGACACACTTTGCTCGTTTCCGTTCACGAACAGCTTCATGCGCTGCGTCCTGCAACCTGTCCGGCAGGGCGCCATGCCAGCAGGACCACGTACCCGACCGGCGCCATGAGCGCCCAAGTGAGGACCCACAACGCCCCGATTCTCCAGGCGAGGAACATCGACACCGTCATAGCCGCAGCCAGGGCGAGCGCCGCATGCGGCTTGATCGGAGTGATGCGCAGGCTGCGCCGGACCCCGAGGATGGCTGGTGGAAGGAACAGCAAAAGGCACAGCCTCGACAGGGACGTCTCGTGAAACCGCGACAGACAATAGACACAGGGAAGCAAGCACGATATGCCGCTCACCCAAAGGGTCCGCCGTGAAATGGACCCGACGACGAAACCAACGATCCACGACCAGACGATCAGCAGTACGACATGACACGACAGAAATAGGGAGTCTGGCTGCCCTGTCGGCGAGCAGTTGACACACGCAGTGGGGCCGGCGAGGCGCTGATAAGTGCGGCCGATGGAGAAGGACACGCCCAGGAGCAACAGCGTGCAGGGCCATGCCATTCCGAACGCCGCGAGCCATGGCCGCCAGTTATTCCAGAGCGCCGTCTCCCGCCGAATAACCAGACCGAGTATCTCAACCAGACCCCGCCAGGGGCCTTGACCAGCTTGCGCCCAATCGCCCAGGACAGCCTCGCGGTCATTTGGCCCTAGCAGTCGAGCAGCGAGCTCCACCAAAGAACGGGCCGGCACCGTCATGACATGCTCCCGGTTAGTTGGCCACCCATGATGCGCCACGGCTCACGCTCAGTATCACAGCGTAGAAGTCCCTCGCCGCTTGCAGTCCCTTGGGCGTCACACGAGCCATCCGCTTGGCGCGACCACCTCGCTCCGGCGTGGCCTCACCCATCCATGTTTTGAGGAGGCCTTTTTTCTCCAGCCGATCCATCGTCGTGTACAGCGCCCCGACGGAGCACTTCCGCCCGGTCGCTGCCTCGATTTCGTCGCGGATCGAGGCGCCATATGCGTCGTCGCCGAGTCCGGCGGCGGCAGTTATCAACAGGTATTCAAATTCGCCAAGCATGATTACACACACATTGTGATAGTAATCGCCGGATCGCGCAAGTAGGCGTCGGTCAGCTCGTGTTCCAAAGCACGAACACGAGCTCGGCGGATAGGAATTTCAAACCGCGCGCGCTGCCGCAGCTTGCCCGGCCTGGTGCATTGCTTTTGACAGCGCCCGCCATTCTGCTCACCCGAGCGATCGCCCGCGGACGGGGCCTGATCAAAGGTGTTCAGCAGCCGGTCGATGGTCACCAACTGGCGCATTTGCCGTTCCATCGTGGGCGGGATGGTGTCGAGAAGCGAAGGCTGCTCGCGAACCTTCTTCAGCAATTCGACGCCGGTGCGTAGCGGGGCGAGCGGGTTACGCAACTCGTGCGCCGGGGTGGCAACCAGCCGCTGCCGTCATAAACAGGGGCCGAGCTGACTGCCGATGGCGGAGCTGTCCCGTACGAGGTATGCGGACGATCTGCTCCTCGTCCCGTACCACCTCGCCGGACCTTGCGCGGAAGGGTGGGGCATCAGCGATGCGGTCGCGGCGTTCCGTCGGGCGAGGACATATCTGGCGCTCCCTACGGGATTCGAACCCGTGTTACAGCCTTGAGAGGGCTATGTCCTGGGCCTCTAGACGAAGGGAGCGTATTTCGGGGCCGGATTCAGGAGCGCGGTATTATAGGGGGCTGTG
>Ga0134128_10000513_pt1 | contig 53925 bp, 50 predicted proteins | sample KB31754_FD_96462 | JGI IMG/M metagenome (GOLD analysis project Ga0134128, IMG submission 96462) | Terrestrial soil microbial communities with excess Nitrogen fertilizer from Kellogg Biological Station, Michigan, USA - KB3-175-4 | ecosystem: Environmental > Terrestrial > Soil > Unclassified ... | reverse complement strand
TGGGCAAGTCGCTGCAAAGCCTGTCGCAGGTGGGATTGGTGGAAGGCACGCTCGGCCCGCGCGGCGGTTACCGCCTGGCAAAAGCTCCCGGCCAGATCAATTTCCTGGATGTGGTGGAAGCGGTGGAGGGCAAGGAATCCACCTTCGTCTGCACCGAGATCCGGAAAAACAATCCATGCCGCCGTGTCTGCCCGGATGCGAGCCGCCGCGCCGACAGCAAGTCTTGCGGCGTGGCGCGGGTGATGTGGGCGGCGGACAAGGCCTGGCGGCGGTCGCTGGCAGAAGTCAGCTTGGCGGCGCTGGTACACATGGTTGGGCGCGACGTGCCCGCCGCTTTACTCGATAAGACGAGCGAATGGGTTCTGGCCCGTACCTAATCATCGCCTGATTGTCGGAATTGCCACGCACCGCGCGTCCTTGAAACGAAGCCGGAATGGTCCGGCTGAGCGGTTCCAGGAAAAGTGTGCAACAGCTGCCGCTACGCTGGCGCTAGGCAACTCCGTCGGAACCGCGACAAACAAAGAAGTCGCTCCGAGGGTCCCATGTCTGCCGTCCAATTCACGCTACACTTTGTGAAGCTGGCCGCGCTCGATCAGTTGGGCGCCCAGCTGGGCCTGCCGGCGCATCCCGACCGCGCGCCCGCGGTGGTGGCGCTGCTGACGCTGATGCTGCGCACGGCGCACCAAGCGATGATGGACCTGAGCGGAACCCGGCTCAGTGATATCCCAGCTCGATCATGATCCGTTGAATCTTGACGCTGCGGTCATAGGCGGCGGCGAAACGGCGGGCCTTCTTTTCTTGCTTTTCCCATTTGTCGGTCGGTTCGACCGAAGTGGTCACGCGATTACGCAACATTTCCGCCAGGCCGGCATAATAATCGCGGGCGTTGCACAGGGCTTCCAATTGTTCGGCTGGGTTCATCTCGCTGCGCATTCTTTCGGTCTCCCATTTTCCGCTATTTCGCCATGCGCCCGTTAACCTTGCAGGCGTTCGACCAGCGGAAAAAGTCTCGCGGCGCAGTTTGGCGACAATGCGGCCGAGACGAGAATTTTGATGCGAGATTTTGTGCTTTTATATGCGTGTCACAAATAGCTGAGCCACCGGGTATTGCTGCGCCGTTTGACATCTTCGTACCCGCGGCAAAGCGGAAACATGGTTAACGGAATCAGCATCTACACCGGCGATGGCGACGATCAAGCCGATTTCAGAATCTTGGGCAGCGAATTGCCCATCACGGCCAGAAGATCGGGGCCATAGGCCGACGCGTTGGTCTCGAGCTCTTTCTGGGTGATCACCTCATCGCCCTGGTGGCCGAACAGCACCACTTCATCGTCCAGCTTCACGCGGTCCTGATCGCCGGTCACATCCGCCATCAGCGTGTTCATGGTGACGCGCCCGACCAAGGGATAGCGCCGCCCGCCGATCAAGACCTGGGTGTTGTTCCTCCCTTCGTCAGCGAAGTCCGGCTGGTTGGCGTGGGACAGGCTGCGGCGATAACCGTCGGAATAGCCGATGGGAATATTCGCCAGCCAGGATTCGCGCGAAAGCCTGAAGGTGCGGTCGTAATTGACCGTCTCCTCGGCAGGGAAATGATTGACCGCCGCCACCCGCGATTTGAGCGTGATGGTGGGACGGAAGCGGGCCAGGAAATCGGCGCTGGTGTCGCCATAAAGCGCGCCGCCCACCCGCACCATGTCCAACCGGGTTTCGGGATGATGCAGAGTGGCGAATGTGTTGGCGGTGTGGCGCGTCATGGGATGGTCCGGCAGGCCGTTGGCCCTGAGCCAGGCGATGTCGCTCTCAAATCGCGCCAACTGGCGCAGAATGTCGTCGCGATCCTCGGTGGGATAATGCGTCATCAGGCCCGCGATTTTTAGGGGCGCGACCGCGAGGATGGCGCGTGCATCGGCCTTGCCGTAATCGGTCTTCAATTCCACGCCGTTGCGGCTCATGCCGTCGGCGTTGAGACAAAGGTGGATGGGAAGCACTTTTGTCTTGTCATGGCCACGCCACAGATCGGCAATGCGCTGGGCGGCGGCGGGATTGCCGACCAACTCCTCCACCGCGAAAGGAAAGGCGTCCTCGATCTCGTCCGGCGTGGCGGTGCGCACCCGGACCAGGCGGCCCTTGAAGTTCATCGCCCGAGCGATGCGGGCTTCCTCATTGCTGGCGAAACCGATGGCTTTGATGCCGGTCTTGAGCACCGAGGGCATCAGCAAATCCAGGCCGTTGCCATAGGCGTCGGCCTTCATGATGGCGCAGAGTTCGGCGCCGCCCGGCCCCAGGATGGCGCGCGTCTGTGCGATATTGTGTTCGAAGGCGGCGGCGTCGATCTCGAACCAGGCGTTGCGGCGCGGCACGTCGCGAGGCCTCAGTCCGAAATTGGCGACTGACAGGGCCGGCGTCGCCACAGCCGCGTGCGCGCCCAGTGTGGCAGCCGCGCCTGCCAGCATCGCGCGTCTGGTCATTCCATATTTCTGCATGCCCGCCCCCCGTGTCGTCGATTCAGCATGTCATGGGCCCGGATAGTCTGCAAAATCCGGTTGGCAAATGTCGGCGGTCTCTCTTAGGTTCGCTGACCAAGCAACGCCGGTCCGGCAAGAACAAGAGCGCGAAGAAGATGCTGCCGAAACTTCTTTTCCAGGGTGTGGGCCTGCCGGGCTGGGGCGTCCTCACCAAGAAAGACTGGGCGGCCTGCGGCTTCGAGGCGGTCATCGCCAACCGCGAAGAATATGACCCGGCCGACATAAGCTATTTCTGCAGCTTCCGGCCCACGCCCGGACTGATCAAGAGCCTGCCCAATCTCAAGGTGATCTTTTCCATGGGCGCGGGCGTGGACGGCTTCCTGCGCGATCCCGAATTGCCGCGCCATCTACCGCTGGTACGTTTCGTCGATCCCACCCTGATCCATGAGATGGCGCAGTATGTCGTGATGCACATTCTGATGGTCCATCGCGGCCAACGCTTCTTCGATTCCGCGCAGAGGGAAGGCCAATGGCGGCAACGCATGCTCGAGCGCGCGTCGCGCGATACGCGCATCGGCATGCTGGGGCTGGGTGATATCGGTACCGCGATTGCGCAAAGCCTGCTGCCGTTCGATTTCCAGCTCACCGGCTGGAGCCGCACACGCAAGGCGGTGCCGGGCGTGAAAAGTTTTGCCGGCGAGGGCGAACTGCCGCAATTCCTGGCGCAATGCGATTATTGCGTCTGTGTGCTGCCGCTGACCAAAGACACGCAAGGCGTTCTCAACGCTAAGCTGTTTGCGGCGCTTCCGAAAGGCGCCTGGGTGATCAATGTGGCGCGGGGCGGTCATCTGGTCGCGGAAGATTTGATCGTGGCGCTAGACAGCGGCCATCTGGCGGGCGCGGTGCTGGACGTGTTCCAGCCCGAACCGCTGGTGGCGGATAGTGTGCTGTGGCGGCATCCCAAGATCACCATCACGCCGCATGTCGCGGCCCTGACCGATCTCAAGGCGGCGATGGCGTTCTTGAAGGAAGGGGTCAGGCGCGCCGAAAGCGGCGAACCCTTGCTCCACCTTGTCGATCTCGAGCGGGGCTATTAGCGGGCGCTCGCATTTCGCGCCGCCCGATGCCGCCGCAAGAACCGGAGTTTGCCGGGTAACGCACCGGTCTATCCCTCGGCTTAGAGCCATCGATCCGCGATGGTCGCCACAAGCAAAGGGAAGATTTCACATGAGTAAACAGGACGACAACAAGGCCATTGTCGGGCGCTGGTTCACGCAATTCTGGGGCAAGAGTTGCGACCTCTCGGTGGTCGATGCCATCGCGGCGCCGGACATGCTGCTGCAATATTCGCTGCACGAGCCGCGCCGGGGCCATGCTGACATCAAGGCCTTCATGCGCGATTTTCGCGCAGCGTTCCCTGACCTGAACTTCTGGGGCACCACCGATCTGATCGCGGAAGGCGATTATGTCGTCGGCCAATGGGAAGGCGGCGGCACGCACACCGGTCCCGCGTTCAGCGATTTCCTGATGGGATCGCTGCCCGCCAAGACCGGCCGCAAGATGCATTTCACCGGCACGACCGTGCTCAAAATTCATAATGGCAGGATCGTTTCCGAAATTGGCCTGGATGATGGCGTTACCGCGCTGACGCAGCTTGGTCTGATCCGGAAGGCATGATCGCACGGGCCGCCGCTACAAAAGCGGCGGCTCTTGCTTTCAACGCGTTCCGATCCTGAGGCCGAACAGGCGGGGCAGGGCAGCGGTGGCGGCCGCGATGGGCGGCGCTTGGCGGTTCTGCTCCTCGGCTTCCTCGCAGGCGATGATGGCGCGGCGGATCATGCGGCCGCCGATGACGCGGAGCGGTTCCGGCGGCAAGCGCGGCACCTCGCGCGTGCAAAGCGGCAGCGACGACCACACATCTTTTTCGCTCAATACCAGAGTGGCCAGGCACTGACCGCCGATGTAAGTGGGATTGACGCCATGGCCGGAATAGCCGCTGGCATAATGCACCCGTGTGCCGGGCAGGGTCTTGAAGAAGGGCAGGCGGTCGGCGGAGACGTCGATCGGTCCGCCCCAGGCCTTGGCGATGGGCACGTCTTTCAATCCCGGCAACAGGCGGCGCAACCCGCGCTCGGCGCGCGCCGCGCTGGCTTCGTCTTCGCGCAGATAAGGTTCGGTGGTGTTGCCGCCATAGCTGATGGGGCCCGAGCCGGAGCCCATCAGCACCCGGCTGTCCGCGGTCTTCCTGAAATAATGCACGAACATCCGCATGTCGGAAAAGCCTTCGTCGCGCAGCCAGCCCATCGCCGCCAGCTTTTCCGGCGCGGGCTCGCTCATCACCGCGAAGCTGGAAAAGACGGTGACATGCGGCCAGATCTGCGGCAGCGCCGCCAATTCGCAATTGGTAGCCAGCACCACCTCGCGGGCGATGATCTGCCCAGCGGCGGTGCGAACGCGATTGGGTGTGCCCTTGTCCAGCGCCGTCATGGCGCTGTTTTCGAACAGTTGCACGCCAGTCTCGATCACCGCCTTGCGCAGCGCCCGCGCTAAGCGCGCGGGATGGACATTGGCGCCTTCCGACAGCATCACGCCGCCACGGAAGACCGGTGAGTGGCAGACGGCGGCGACTTCGGCGGGGGAAAGTTCGCGCACCGCATCGGACACGCCCAGACGCTTGGCCGCATCGACGTAAGTGGCGATCTTGGCGTCCTGCGCGGGCGAGGCGGAGACGCGCACATCGCCTGCTTCCCGCCACCAGACATCGCGGCCGGGCGCGGTGGCGAAGGCGCGAAGGCCATCTTGCGCCATGGCGCCAGCGCGCGCTACCGCCAGCGCCGCGTCGTCGCCCAGATTCTTCGACATGCCCGAGAGCGAAGCCCAATAGCCATGCACCTTGCCGCCATTCTTGCCGCTGGCGCCGCAGCCGCAGAGGCCGGCTTCGATCAAGGCGATGGAAAGCGCGGGCCTGCGCGCCTTCAGGGCCAGCGCGGTCCAGAGCCCGGTGTATCCGCCGCCCACGATGGAGACATCGACGGTGAGCTCACCCGCCAGCGCGGGCGCAGGCTCGCCTTCCAACCGCATTGCGTCAGCGAACCACCAGGACGGATCGTGGGGCGAAAGGCTCATGCCTGTTTCTCCAAAAGCCGGGCGAGGAACGCGCGGGTGCGGGCGTGAGCGGGCGCGGAGAAGAATAGCGCCGGCGGCGCATCTTCCACCACTTGGCCGTCCGCCATCATGATGGCGCGGTCGGCCACATCGCGGGCGAACGCCATCTCATGCGTCACCACGATCATGGTCATGCCCGATTGCGCCAGCCGCCGCATGCTCTCCAGCACTTCGCCGACCAGCTCGGGATCGAGCGCCGAGGTCGGCTCGTCGAACAACATCAGGCGCGGCTCCATCGCCAGTGCACGCGCGATGGCGACGCGTTGCTGCTGCCCGCCGGAGAGCTCGTGCGGATAATGGTTGGCCTTGTTCGCCAGCCCCACGGTGGCGAGGAGCGCGCGGGCGTGTCTCCGCGCGGCGTCCACGGGCTGGCGCAGCACCTGGACCGGCGCCTCGATGATGTTTTCCTCCGCCGTCAGATGGGCGAAAAGATTGAAACGCTGGAACACCATGCCGATCCTGGCGCGCTTGGCCGAGGTTTCGCGGTCTTTCTCTTCGCGCAGCTTGCCGTCCGGCCCGCGCAGATAACCGACCAGCTCGTCCGCCACTTTGATCTCGCCCCGGTCGATGCTCTCCAGGTGATTGATGCAGCGAAGCAGCGTGGTCTTGCCGCTGCCGCTGGCGCCCAGCAAGCACACCACTTCGCCGGCATTGACGGAAAGCGAGACGCCGCGCAACACCTCTTGCTGGCCGAAGCGTTTGTGGACGTCTGTGATTTCGACCAGCGCCATCAGCCATGCTCCATAGCAGGCAGGGCGTCCAGCTTGCGCGATTTGCGCGGGGCGAAGCGGCGCTCGATCACTTTCTGGATGGCGGTCAAAAGTGCGGTCAACACCAGATACCAAATGCTGACGACCAGCAGCACTTCGAAATAGCGGAAATTCTGGCTGTAGATGTTGGTGCCGGTGGAGAATATTTCCGGCACGGCGATAGCGAACAGCAGCGATGTGGTCTTCAGCATGGCGATGAACTGGTTGCCGGTGGGCGGAATGATCACCGCCAGCGCCTGGGGCAGCACGATGCGGCGGAGCGCCTTGGCTTTGGTCATGCCCAACGCACGCGCCGCCTCCCGCTGGCCGGGATCGACCGACGTGAGACCCGAGCGGATGATCTCGGTCATATAAGCGCCTTCGTTCAAGGCCAGCGCCAAGGTGCCTGCCACCAGCGCGGGCAGGTTGATCGCATTGTTGGTGAGAACGGGAAGGGAATTGTACCAGAACACGATCTGCACCAGCACCGGCACGCCGCGAAAGAAGCCCAGATAGCCCTGCACCAGCCAGCGCAGTGCCGCGAAACGCGACAGGGCCGCCAGCGCCCCGCCGAAACCTAAGATCATCGCGCCCGCCATAGCGATGAAGGTCACGCCCAGGGTGGTGACCGCGGGCAGGAAGAAGACGTTGGAGAACAGTGCGTCCAGAAACGCTTTGCTGTCGAACACCATTGTATCAGCCCCTCGCGGCGTCCTCAGGCCGGCTTACGGATATCGCCCTGGCGCATGCGCCATTTGTCCAGGAGCTTGTCGTACTCGCCGCTTTTTTCCAGCGCCGCCAGCGCCGCATTGACAGCATCGACCATGGGCTTGTCGCCTTTGCGGAACGCGAGCCCCAACTTGTTGCGGGGCACTTCCGGGCGGCCGGCGATGATGGGGCTGGCCGTCTTCAATTCGGGCATCAGGCCTGTGACATAGGACGCAAAGGCCCAGTCCACGAAGGCCACGTCCGCAGATTTCTTGCGCAGCTGCATCACAGCGTCGTTGAAGCTGGGGAAGTATTTGAAGTCGATCATCTTGCCCGGTTTGCACACGGTCTGATTGGCGCGCTCCAGCGCCTTGGCCTGAGTGGTGCCGGAGATGGTGGCCACGCTGTGGCCGCAGAGATCGTTTTCGTTGCGGAACGAGAGATTGCTATCCTTGCGCGCCACCAGCTGGATGCCGCCCACCAGATAGGGTACCCAGTCGAATACTTGCTCGCGTTGCGGCGTGATGCCCAGGCCAGAAGTGATATAGTCGAATTTGTGCGCCGCCAGGCCGGGAAACAGCCCGCCAAAGGCGATGTTCACCAGCACCGGTTTGAGACACATTTTGGCGGCGATGGCTTTGGCGAGATCGATCTCGAAACCGGCCGGCTCGCCTTTGTCGATATACATCTGGGGCGGGGTGGACATGTTGGAGCCCACGGTCAGCGCTCCACCGCTGACCAGGCCGGGCGGGGCCTTGACCACGCAATCCGCCATCGCTTGTGTCGCCAAGCCCGGCATTGTCAGGCCGGCGACAAGGCACAGAAAAAATCCCGCGATTCCAGCTTTCATGCCGCTCTCCACCCGAAGCGATTGAAGGCTAAGCGGTTTCCCGCACAGTCTCAAATGCCGCCGTGGCTGTACGGCCCCGTGCCCTCGTGATAGCGTTTTGCCGTCTTTTAATGCCGGGGTTCACATGGCTCGGCTTGCATTTCTTTCCAGGACAAGTCCATCGCGGCGCGGGCTTTTGGCCGGCGGCCTGGCGAGCGGGTTCATGTTGGCCTTCCATGTGCCGGTGGCGCAGGCGCTGCCCGCCAATGTCGCGGAAGGTGCGCCGGCCGCGCCGCCGCCTTTTGCGCCCAACGCATTCCTTCGCATCGACAAGGCGGGCAAGGTCACCTTAATCATCCCGCAGGTGGAGATGGGGCAGGGGGTCTTTACTTCGCTGGCCATGATGATCGCCGAAGAGCTGGATGCTGACTGGAACAATGTCCATGTCGAAGCCGCTCCGGCCAACGAAAAGCTCTATGCCAATCCCATGCTGGGGGTGCAGGCGACCGGCAACTCCAATTCCATCCGCGCCTTCTGGCTGCCCATGCGCAAGGCGGCGGCGGGTGCGCGCGCGCTTCTGATCCAGGCGGCGGCGAAGCAATGGGGCGTCGACGCCGCCAGCTGCACGGCCGAGAACAGCCAGGTGATCCATGCCGCCTCGGGCCGCAAGCTGGCTTATGGCGTGCTGGCCGACAACGCCAATGGCGCCGCGCCTGCCGAGCCGCCGCTGAAGGCGGCAAAGGATTTCAAGCTAATCGGCAAGCCGATGAAGCGGCTGGATACGCCGACCAAGGTCGATGGCAAGGAAGTCTATGGCATCGATGTGATGCTGCCGGGACTGAAGTTCGCCACTATCGCCGCCAGCCCCGCTTTCGGCGGCAAGGTGCGCCATGTCGATGACAGCGCGGCCAAGACCGTGCCGGGCGTGCGGCAAGTCATCGTGCTGGACGATATGGTGGCTGTGGTCGGCGATCATTTCTGGGCCGCCAAGAAGGGCCTGGACAGCTGCAAGATCGATTGGGACGCGGGGCCCAATGGTCATGTCGATTCCGATCTGATTTGGCAGAAGATTCGTGCCGCCAGCGACGGGGACGCGCTGGTCGCCAAGGCCGCCGGCAACGCCGACAAGTCGCTGGGCGAGGGCGAGAGGATCGAAGCGCGGTTCGAACTGCCCTTCCTGGCGCATGCCACCATGGAGCCGATGAACTGCACCGTGCATCTGACGCCGGGCGCCTGCGAGCTGTGGCTGGGCACACAGATCATGGCGCGGGTGCAGACGACGGCGGCAGCCACCGCCAATGTGCCGCTCGAGAAAGTGATTGTGCACAATCAGATCATCGGTGGCGGCTTCGGCAGAAGGCTGGAGCCCGACATGGTGATCAAGGCGATCCGTGTCGCGCAGCATGTCGATGGGCCCCTCAAGGTGGTGTGGACGCGCGAAGAAGATATCCAGCACGACCTTTATCGCCCGGTCTATTATGACCGTCTCACGGCGACCTTAAAGGACGGCAAGATCGACGGCTGGCAGCACCGCATCACCGGATCGTCGGTGGTGGCGCGCTGGCTGCCCGCCGCCTTCAAAGGCAATCACAATATCGATTTCGACACGGTGGATAGCGCCATCGACATTCCCTACGCCATTCCCAATCTGAAAGTTGAAGTGGTGCGGCACGAGCCGCCCGCCGTGCCCACCGGCTTCTGGCGCGGCGTCGGTCCCAACAACAATGTCTTTGCCATCGAAAGTTTCATGGACGAGTTGGCGAACAAGGCGGGCGTGGATCCCGTGGAGTTCCGCCGCGCGCATCTTGCCAAGACTCCGCGCCTGCTGGCCGCGCTGAATCTGGCGGCGGAGAAGGCCGATTGGGGCAAAAGGCTGCCGCCGCGCCATGGCCGAGGCGTCTCGGCGCAGGTCTCCTTCGCCAGCTTCATCGTCACCATCGCCCAGGTGGAAGTGAGCGAGGACGGCAATGTGCGCCTGCATCGTCTCACCACGGCGGTCGATACCGGCACCGTGGTCAATCCCGACACGGTGGTGGCGCAATTGCAGGGTGGCATGATCTTCGGGTCCACCGCCGCCTTGTTCGGTGAAATCACGTTGGCCAAGGGACGGGTGCGCCAATCCAATTTCCACGACTATCGCATGCTCAGGATCAACGAGACGCCGGAAATCGACGTGCATCTGATCCCCAGCAGCGAGCCGCCCGGCGGCATCGGCGAGACCGGGGTGACCACCGCGCCCGCCGCCATCCGCAACGCCATCTATGCCGCGACCGGCGTGCCGCTGAGGCGGCTGCCGATCGACCGCGCCCTGCTGACGGGCAAACGGCAGGCATGACTTAATGAGGACAGGAATCGTTTCGTAACCAACCGAGGGGAGACAAGACATGACAGATATTTCGCGACGCCATCTGATCCAGACGGCGGCAGGCCTGGCGGCAGTGGCAAGCGCCACACCGGCGATGGGACAGAGCATGAAGGGCGGCAGCATCCGGTCGCGCTTCGCACTCGATCCCAAACTGATTTATGTCAACGCCGCCAATCTTTGCCCCACCTTCCTGTCCGCCATCGCGGCCGAGAAGGTGGAATCGGCGCAGCTGCAAGCCAATCCGTCGCAGGAATATCGCCGCAAGTATAACGACATGGTGGCGACCATCCATGCCCGCATCGGCAGGAACATCAACGCGCCGGCGGACTGCATGGCCCTGACCCGGAACGGCAGCGAAGCCAGCGGCAATGTCACGCGCGGCGTGCCGCTGAAGGCAGGCGATGAAGTCATTCTCGGCCACGAGAACCATCCCTCCAACACCAATTGGTGGAAGCTCAGGGAAAAGACCGAAGGCATCGTGGTCAAGATCGCGACACCCGCCGACGAGCCCAAGACCGCGCAAGAAGTGCTGGATGCCTATATCTCGCTGGCGGGTCCGCGCACCAAGGTGCTGGCGCTGTCGCACCAGACCAATCTTGGCGGCATCATCGCGCCGGTGAACGAGATCGGGCGCTTCTGTCGCTCCAAGAATATCTGGTTCCATGTCGATGCCGCCCAGACTTTCGGCTGGAAGAAAATCGACGTGGCGGCGATCGGCTGCGACTCGCTGGCGGCCAGCACCCACAAATGGATGATGGGCCCGATCGGCGCCGGCATTCTCTATGTGCGTGCCGAACGCATCCCCGAACTCAATCCCTTGATGCTGAGCGTCGATTATTATCACTCCGGTCCGACGGACGCCGTGAACGGCCAGGCCTTCGAATATCTGGGTCAGCGGCCGGACGCGATGCTGCCGGGTCTGTTGGCGGCGCTGGACGAGCGCGATGCGCTGGGCGGCGAGGAGGGCATCGAGAAGATCGCCCGCGCCCATGCCGCCGCGATGCGCCAGAAGCTGTCGGCAAAGGGCATCAAAGTGATCGGCTCCGGCGATCCGGCGCTGTGGGGCACGGTGCTGGCGGCCGATATCAAGGGCCTGCCGGACAGCGCCAAGATGCTCTATGGCGACAAGAAGCTGGCCGGTTCGATCACCCGCATCGGCGGCAAGACGCTGCTGCGCATCTCGCCGCATGTCTACAACACGCCGGAAGAACTGGACCAGGTCGCCAATCTGGTGACCATGGCCTGAGCCATGGACTGGTCTTTGTGAAATGGGCCGCTCGGCGACTGGCGGCCCGTTTCGTTTCAGGCGCCGCCGCGCGCCCGGCCCAAACTGTTCGGCCCTTCGATGGGTGCGTTCACATCCACAAAGGCCAACATCGCGCCGAAGCGCTTGTCGGCCGGTGCATCGAAGCCGACATCGCCTTCATAGGACCCTGGATTGCGGAAGCTGCCGAAGAGCATGTCCCACATGGGAAGGTCGGCATAGTTGAAGGCATGCAAGCCGCGCTGATGATGGATGCAGTGGGATTCCGGCCGCTGAATGACATAGCCCAGCCAGCGCGGCGTCCGCACATTGAGATGCTGGAAGAAGGAATAGAAGGAGGCGATATAGCCGGTGATCGCGGCCGCTAGTGGGTCGAGCCCCAGGATGATGGTGGTGGCGATCACGCTTTGCAGCGCGAACACCGCCATTTCCAAGGGATGAAACAATGCCGCGCCCGCCATATCGACGCGATGCGGGCTGTGATGGATCTGGTGGAAGCCCCGCCATAGCGGATCGAAAGCGTGCACGCTGCGATGCCAGAGAAAGCTGATGAAGGACAGGACCACATAGCCGACCACCGCCCCGCCCGCGACGCCAAGCCACGAACCGTCCATCAGGCGATGGCGCACCAGCCAGTCCTGCGGCAAAAGCAGCGGCGTTTCGCTGGTCACCAAACCGAATAACAGGAAAAAGCCGAACCCCATCCAGCGCCAGCCTTTCGCTTCGGGAAAGCTGCGCGCCGGGAAGCCGGCTTCGATCGCCAGCATCAAAAGATAGGTCGCCGGGATTAGAAGTCCCAGAATGTCGATGGCGGACATGCTCCCCTCCCTTGCATTCGGGAACTTACGCCATAAGGTTGTAGGGATACGATAAACCATACGGTGTAAGGTTGCAAGCCAAAAAGCGGGGTAGCAAGCGCGCCTGGCGCTTGGGCCTTTCCAGGGACGGGATCGAGACCGAGGCGCTGGCCGAGATCGAGGCGCATGGACTTGCGGATTTTTCGCTGCGCCGGCTGGCGGCGCGCATGGGCTGCGAGCCGATGAGCCTCTATCACCATTTTCCGTCCAAGGCGCATCTGATGGACGCCCTGGTGGATCGGGTGATGGGTGCCTTGCCCGCGCCGCGCAAAAACCTCGCCTGGCGGGCCAGGATCACCACGCTGGTGTACGAGTACCGGGATATGGCGCATCGCCACCCCGCCTTCTTCCATTATCTCGCGCTGCACCGGCTCAATACGCCCACCGGCTTGAAATGGCTCAACCGGACCTTGGAAGCGTTCGGCAGTGCAGGCCTTAGCCAGGAAGAAACGGCGCGGCTGTTCCGCATTTTCGGTTATTACATTGTGGGCGCGGCGCTGGATGAGACCTCGGGCTATGCCAAGGGGCCGTCGGCGTGCGAGCCAGTGCCGGACGCAATCGTCGCGCGCGACTATCCGGCGGTCGCCGCGGCCGGGCCTTATTTCGCGTCCAGCCAATTCGATCGCACCTTCGAGGAAGGTCTCGCCATCCTGCTGGATGGCATGGCAGCACGGCGCAAAACCTAAAATTGCGTCAGGTCTTGAGCAGCGGCGGCAGGTGTTTCGCGGTCCAGTCATTCGCGGCTTCGTAAGCGGCAGCGAGACGCAGGCAGTCCATCTCATGATGCACCGGCGCGACGATCTGGATGCCCATGGAAAGACCATTGGCGCCGAAGCCTGCCGGAGCCGCCAGCGAAGGGCATCCCGTCATGGTGATCATGCAGACCGCCTTCATCCATTCGTGATAGGTCTGCATGGGTTTTCCCGCCAGGCTGTGCGGCCAAGTCTCTTCCACCGCGAAGGGGAAAAGTTGCGCCGTGGGCATGATGAGATAGTCATAGCGCGCGAAGAGGCGTTGCACCGAAGCCGACCAGGCTGTGCGCAGGCTCGACGCCGCTTCAATGTCATAACCGGAAAGCTGAAGGCCGCCTTCGATCTCCCAGATCGCTTCGGGCTTTAAAAAAGCGCGCTTGGCCGGGTCCTTATAATAGGTCAGCAGGCCGCCGCCCTGCTGCCATTGGCGGAGCTTGATGAAGGCTTGCCAGGCCGGCTCTGGCGGCTGGTCGGGCACTGCCTCTTCCACCACACAGCCCAGCGACTCGAACGTCTTGAGCGTGGCGCGGCACACGTCCAGCACGCCGGCCTCGTAAGGCGCCCAACCGCCCAGATCGCCCAGCCAGCCGATACGCTTGCCTTTGACGCTATAGGCAAGCGGCTGAAGGAAATGGCGGCCATCGTCGGTCACCGACAGGGGCGCTCGGGAATCGTAACCCGCCTGCACCGACAACAGCAGAGCGAGGTCGGAAACGTTGCGCGCCATCGGCCCGGTCACGCCCATAGACGGCAGCCAGACATCGGGGCCGGCAATGGGCACCACGCCGAAACTGGTGCGAAAGCCGAAGACGTTGTTCCAGCCTGCGGGGTTGCGCAGGCTGCCGCCATAATCGCTGCCGTCGGCCACAGGCAGCATGCGCAGCGCCAGGCTCACCGCCGCGCCGCCGCTGGAGCCGCCGGCCGACTTGGTCTGGTCATAAGCATTCTTGGTGGCGCCATAGACGGGATTATAAGTGTGCGAACCCAGGCCGAATTCCGGCGTGTTGGTCTTGCCGATGAAGATCGCGCCGGCCTTGCGCAAGCGCTCGACCATCAGCGAGTCGGCGGTGGGCACGAAATCCTTGAGGATCGGAGAGCCCGACGTGGAGCGGATGCCTTTCACGGGCTGCAGATCTTTCGGCGCATGGGGAAAGCCGTGCAGCGGACCTAACAATTCGCGCCGCGCCAACTGGGCATCGCGCTCGCGCGCCTGGGCGATCAGGCCTTCGCGCTCCTGCAAGGCGACAATGGCATTGACCTTGGGATTGATCGCCGCGATGTGATCCAGATAGGCGTTCATCACTTCGACGCAAGAAAGTTTGCGCGACGCGATGGCGGCGGACAAAGCGCCGGCATTCATCGTCACAATGTCGGACATCTTGGCACCGGCTTGCGCCGGTTGCGCCGCCACCAGGCCTGCGGCGGCGCCTAGCTCCAACACCGTGCGCCTGTCGAGCCCGCTCTTTTCTCTCTCGTTCATCGCGCCCCCGCATTGATGCCAATATCCTTCGCCATTAGCCTAGCACGGGGCGTGAGAGGGGAAATGGGCGATGGCGGCCAAAAAGACACCGCTCAACCGGCAACAGATCCTTGGCTTCTGGGCCGCCTGGTTCGGCTGGACCTTGGATGGCATGGACTCGGTGATCTATGCGCTGGTGCTGAGCCCGGCGATGAAGGAGCTGTTGCCGAAGTCCGGCTTCGCCAACACGCCTGCCGATATCGCCTATGCTGGTTCGCTGCTGTTTACGTTATTTCTGGTGGGCTGGGGTTGCTCTTTCATCTGGGGTCCTATCGCCGACAAGGTGGGGCGCGCCCGCTGCCTGGCCGCCACCATCCTGGTCTTCTCCGTCTTCACGGGCCTTGCCGCCTTCGCCCAGAATGTGTGGGAGCTGGCGCTGTTCCGGTTTTTGGCGGGCGTGGGTATCGGCGGCGAATGGGCGATGGCAGGCACCTATGTCGCCGAAGCCTGGCCGGAAGATCGCAGGAAGCAGGGCGCAGGCTATTTGCAGACCGGTTATTACGCCGGCTTCTTTCTGGCGGCGGCGCTGAATTTCACGGTGGGTGCGGCTTATGGTTGGCGCGCCATGTTCCTGTGCGGTGCGGTGCCTGTCCTGGTGGCGCTGTTCACGCTGACACGGGTGAAAGAGCCGCCGCGCTGGCAGGAGCGCCATGCCGCGCCACGGTCGCATCCCCTGAAAATGATTTTCGCCCAGGAATACCGCAAGCGCACCGTGGTCAACGCGGGTTTGGTGTCGGTGGCGATCATCGGATTGTGGGCGGGCACGGTCTATGAACCGACGGCGTTGCTGACGCTGGCGAAGAAAGCGGGTTTCACCGCGGTGGACGGCACGCGCATTGCGTCATTGGGCACCGCGGTCTTGTCCATCGGCACCATCCTGGGCTGTCTTGTGGCGCCCATGCTCGCGGAAAAATTCGGGCGCAAGCGCACCCTGGCGGGATATTTCCTGGGCATGGCGGCGTCGATCGCGCTGGCGTTCGGCTGGGCCTTCCATCTCACGGATGGTCTGTGGCCCTTCATAGCCATGCTGTTCTTTCTGGGTTTGGCGGGCGGCAATTTCACGCTGTTCAGCCTGTGGCTGCCGGAGCAATACAACACCCAGATGCGCGCCACAGCCTTTGCCTTCTGTACATCCTTCGGACGTTTCCTGGGCGCGGGGGCGAATTTCCTGATCGCGGCGCTGGTGCAGGCGACCGGTGAGTTGGGCTCGGTGGTGGCGCTGACGTCGATCGCTTTCCTGATCGGGCTTGCGATCATCCCCTTTGCCATCGAGACGCGCGGCCGCGTGCTGCCTTAGGAGTGGTTCCAGGAGCCGGTAGCGACAGCGTACCGGCGTGCAGCGTTGGCACGCGTCCTTCGCTTCGCTCGGACCTACCAACTCCGTCCGGAACCGCGACAAAACAAAACTAACGTCGCGTGAGATGCAGGTCCTGATAGTCGAAGCTGAAATCCGCCAAGGGTGAGATCGCCGCCATGGTGGCATTTTTGATCGCGCTGCCGTCGCGGCCGAATGTCATGTAAGCATCCTCGATACTGCGGTCGGTCCAGCGGGTCCGGAATTTGTCGCCCGACACCGGCTCCAGCGCGCCTTCCATGCCAGGGGTGCGCTCGAACGTGATCCACAATTTGCCGGGCGATTGTTCGCGGATGGTGACATTGCCGTACCATGGATCCTGGAAGGTGCCGGCATAGGCCGTGAGCGGCAGCGCGGCTTTGCCCGTTGCGGGCGGCTCGTTTTTGGCGGGCGTTTTCAACGCCGCTTGCGCCTTGGCGAAATTTTCGGCCTGGATCTTCTCCAGCATCGCCGTCCAGTCGGTGGGCGGCAGCCCCAGATAATAGTCGAGCAGGTGATAGACCACCGACACCATGCCCGCACCGTCTTCGGAATTGATGGTCGCGGCGATGCCGACATTCTTTTCCGGGATGAGATAGAGCGAAGCCAGCGCGCCCGCCACCGCGCCGGTGTGGCGCACGATCTTGTGACCGCGATACATTTCCACATACCAGCCCAGCGCATAGGCCTGCATGTCGGGCTTGAGAGCGGCGAGGCGCCGGGGCCCCTCTGGCGGCACCACCACCACAGGCGTCCACATCGCCTCGGCCTGCTCGGCGCTGAAGAGTGTTTTTCCGTTCGCCAGCTTGCCGCGCGCCAGCTGCACATTCATCCATTTGGCAAGATCGGCGGCGCTGGCGTTGATGCCGCCGGCTGGCGCGAGTACCACCGCTTCGCCGCGACCGAGCACGCTTTGCGCGCCCAGGCCCTGCAGTGCTTCGCTGTTGCGCCCATGCAGCGAGACGCGATTGGGAGCCGTCTTGTCGTAGCTGGTATGGGCATCGCTCATACCCACGGGCTTCAGGATATTCTCGGTGACGAAAGCTTCCCAGCTTTGGCCCGACACTGCTTCGACCAGCGCCCCGGCCACGACGTAGAGGACATTGTCATAGGCGTAGAATTCGCGAAAACCCGTGGCAGGCTTGAGGTAGCGCAGCGCATGCACGATGTCGGCGCGGCTTCTGTTGGTGTTGGGGAACAGCATCAGATCGCCTTCGCCCAGGCCCAAGCCACTGCGATGGGTGAGAAGATCGCGCACCGTCATATGCGCGGTCATATAGGGATCATACATCTGAAAGCCGGGGAGCTTGTCTGCAACCAGGTCGCTCCACTTCAATTTCTTGCGGTCCACCAGGATCGCCAGCGCCGCGGAGGTGAAGGCCTTGGATTCCGAGCCGATGGGAATGGCGCTGTGCGCGTCGAGCGGCTTCTTGGTGGCGATGTCGGTGACGCCATAACCCCTTGTCACCATCGTCTTGCCGCTCTCCACGATGGCGAGCGACAGGCCCGGCACGCCGAAACCCTGCATGGCGCGGGCAATATAAGCGTCCGTGTCGGCAGGTGGCGCGGCCTGCGCTTTCGCCGAAAGCAAAAGCAGGCCTGCTGCAAGTAACGCCATTCCACGCATGGTAGCCCCCAAGATCTGCTCCAGTAGATTGAGACATAGGGTTCCGGCGGCGGCAATGGCTGGCAGGGGCGTGAAAGCCGTGGCATCGTCGTGCGATGACGGAGATCGCACCCTTGGGCGGACGCAGTTGCGGTGAATGCACGGTCTGCTGCACTGCCATGGCCATCGACAAGCCGGAAATCCAAAAGGAAGCCGGTGTCACCTGCCGCCATTGCCAAGGCGGTTGCACCATCCAGGATCATTGGCCCCCTTTGTGCCGCGATTATTTCTGCGGTTGGCGCCGGCTCAAGATCATGGACGACAGCTGGCGGCCTGATCGTTCCGGTGTGCTGGCGGACGTGACGCAGGAGGGCGGCGCGATCCGCCTTGAACTGGTGCTGGTGGCGAATCCCCTGAAAACGGTACGCCAGCCCTGGTTTGCGGATTTCGTTGCCCACTGTGTGCGCGGTGGTGTGAGTCTGTCGCTGGGCATACCCGGACCCCGGGGGCGGCAGGGCGCCGCGCTCCCGATCGCCACCAAACAGATGTGGGACGCCGCGGGCTTCTCGCGCGCTAAGGTAAAGGCGCTCTTGGAAGAGGAGCTGAAACGGCTCCAGGCTTTTGACTTTCCGCCGCGCGTCATCCGGCATGCTGGCAATGATGTGGGGTTGGCTTGAAATGGATTGGCATTTGCCTGTGTTTCAGATCAATTTGAGGGCCAAACAGGCGGTGCAGGTGGCGTGTGTCTGAGTATCAGTCCCCCGGCGAACATGATGCTGCAGCCCCTCTTCACTTGATCACCATTCTCTACCGCAGCAGCAAATCCTTTCCCGGTTTTCTGGACGGCATTCAGGCGCAGGACAGGACCGATTGGCGCTTGCACGTCATCGACAATGGCGATCCGCAATCCCTCGCCATGGCAGAGGCCCGTGCCGACCCGCGCATCTCGATCATCCGTAATCCCGCCAATTTCGGTTTCGCGCGCGCGGCCAACCAGGGCATACGCAAGGCCCTGGCGGAAGGCGCCAAAACCCTGCTGTTGATGAACAACGACGTCACCATGCCGCCCGATCTTTTGAGCGCGCTTGGCGAAGCGGAGAAAGCCCTCCCTGATGCCATCATGAGCCCGCGCCTCATGTACACGGATAGACCCGATGTCTGTGGTTATTCCGGCGGCAAGTTCGAGTGCGGCTGGATCTATCAGAGCGTCCGTTATCCCTATGACCCCGCCGCCACCGAGCCGAAGCAAGTAGAATTCGCGCCGGGCTGCTGCCTGCTTGTCCCGGCCAGTGTGCTGGACAGGATCGGCTTTCTCGACGAGCGGTTCTTCGTCTATTGGGAAGACGTCGATTTCTGCCTGCGCGCGACCGCAGCCGGCATCCCGATCTATTATCTTCCCAAGATCGGCATGCTGCATAAGGGCAGTGAATCAACCGGCGGAGCGTTTAGCCCGGCTTACAGCAAGCTGTACTATGTCGCCTATATGCAATTTCTGAAAAAGCATTTCGGCTTCCGTCATGCCGTGGCGACCACGCTGCGTGTGTCGCTGCGCGAATGGCAAGAGGGGAGATACCGCAATTTCTGGTTCCTGGCAGGCCTCATGCTGAAGGGTCTGGCCCGGTAATTGTATCTAGAGTCCTGTCAGGCCGCGATTTCGACCGCCATGGCGGTGGCTTCGCCGCCGCCGATGCAGAGGCTGGCGACGCCGCGCTTCAACCCCTTTGCCTTCAACGCCGAAATCAAGGTGGTCAGAAGCCGCGCGCCGGAGGCGCCGATGGGATGACCCAAGGCGCAGGCGCCGCCATGGATGTTGAGGCGGTCGGCGGGAATATCGAGTTCGCGCATTGCCACCAGCGCTACCACGGCGAAGGCTTCGTTGACTTCGAACAGATCGACGTCGCCGACCCGCCAGCCGATCTTGTCCAGCAGCTTTCGGATGGCGAAGACGGGCGCCGTGGTGAAAAGCGCAGGCGCCTGGGCGTGGCCGGCATGACCGATGACACGGGCGATCGGTGGCGCTTTCGTCAGGCTTTCGCGGGTCAGCACCAGGGCAGCGGCGCCGTCAGAGATCGAGGCGGAGCTGGCGGCGGTGATCGTGCCGTCTGGTGCGAAGGCGGGCTTGAGGGTGGGAATCTTGTCCGGCCTGGCGCGGCCGGGTTGTTCGTCGATGCGAACAATGTCCTTGCCTGCCGTCACGGGCACGATCTCGGCATCGAACGCGCCGGAGGCTTGCGCCATCTTGGCGCGCTCCAGGGAACGCAAGGCATATTCGTCCTGCGCGGCGCGGCTGATCTGATAGGCGCGCGCGGTGTCTTCGGCGAAGGCGCCCATGGGCTTGCCTTTGTCGTAAGCGTCTTCCAGCCCGTCCAGCAGCATGGAATCCAACGCCGCGTCATGGCCGAAGCGCGCGCCCTTGCGATGGCGGGAAAGCAAATATGGCGCATTGGTCATGCTTTCCATCCCGCCCGCCACGATGCAATCGGCACTCCCCGCCTTCAACATGTCATGCGCCAGGATGGCCGCCTGCATGCCCGAGCCGCACATTTTGTTGATGGTGGTGGCAGGGACATCGTCGGTCAGTCCCGCACCCTTGGACGCCTGTCGCGCCGGGGCCTGGCCCTGCCCCGCGCCCAAGACGCAGCCCATGATGGTCTGGTCGATTTTGGGCGCGCCGGCACGGGCAACGGCTTCGCGAATGGCGGCAGCGCCCAGCTCATGCGCTTTCACATCCGCGAACACGCCTTGCAGCCCGCCCATGGGCGTGCGGGCAAAACCGGTGATGACAATCGGGTCGCTGCTCATGCGTCACCTTTCTCCAGCGCGCGGGCGATCACCAGCCGCTGAATGTCAGAGGTGCCTTCATAGATTTGGCACACCCGCACATCGCGATAGATCTTGGCCACGCCGAATTCTTCCAGAAAGCCGTAACCGCCCAAGGTCTGGATCGCGCCGGTACACACCATTTCGGCGGTTTCCGACGCCACCAGCTTCGCCATCGAGGCCTCGGTCAAGCAAGGCAGGCCTGCGTCCTTCTTTGCCGCCGCGTGCAGCACCAGCTGCTCCGCCGCCTTCAATCGCGCGGCAAGATCGGCCAGGCGGAAGCCCACCGCCTGGTGTTCGATGATCAGCTTGCCGAAAGTCTTGCGTTCGCGGGCATATTGAATCGCAATGTCCAGCGCCGCGCGCGCCATACCAATGCTTTGCGCCCCGATACCGATGCGGCCTGCTTCCAGGTTGGAGAGCGCGATGGCATAGCCTTGGCCTTCCTCTCCCAGGCGCAAATCGCCTTCCAGCGCCAGATTGTCGAAGCGCAGCGCGCAGGTGTCCGAGGCGGCCTGGCCCAGCTTATGTTCCACCTTGTCGACGTGATAGCCGGGCCGGTCGGTGGGCACCAGAAAGGCGCTGATGCCGCGTTTGCCTTTGTCGGGATCGGTGACCGCGAATGTCAGGGCGAGGCCGGCGATCTTGCCAGACGTGATGAATTGCTTGGCGCCGTTCAACACATAGCCATTGCCCTGACGGGTGGCGCGCGAACGGATGGCGCCTGCATCCGAGCCCGCATCGGCTTCGGTCAGCGCAAAGGCGCCGATGGTCTTGCCTGATACCAGCCCGGGCAGGAAGCGGTCGCGCTGCGCTGGGCTGCCGCTCTTCACCAGGCCCGACGCGACCAGGCTGTTCTGCACGCTCACGATAGTGGAAAGCGGACCGTCTGCCGCCGCCAGCTCGATCAAGGACACCGCATAGGAAACCGTATCGGCGCCAGTGCCGCCCATCTCTTCCGGCACCACCATGCCCATCAGACCGAGCGCCGCCAACTCCTCGAACAATTCGCGGGGATAACCGCCGGCTTTTTCGAAGTCGCGCGCCTTGGGGCGGACGCGCTCTTGCGCGAAGGCGCGCACGGAATCCTGAATCGCCTGCTGGGTTTCGTTCAGGAGCATGCATCACCTCGCTGGCCCAAGCTTAATCCCGGATGCGGGATCAGGGCCATGTCAGATCGGCAGGCGTGTGGTGTTCTTGACGCATTTCAAGGCGAAGTGGGAATGAACTTCCGCCACGCCGGGAAAATGCAGCAACACTTTCTTCAAGAGATGCTCATAGGCGTCGATGCTCGCCACCACCATGCGAACGGCATAGTCGCTTTCGCCGCCCATGCTGAAGCAGTCCACAATTTCCGGCCGCTCCCGCGCCGCTTGTTCGAAAGCGTTGAGTGTATCCTCGTCATGGGCCTTGAGCCGGATATTCGCCAGCACGGTCACGCCCAGGCCCATCACCTGTGGGTCCAAGATCACTGCCCGTTCGCGGATGGCGCCGGATTCCTCCAGCAATTTTACCCGTCGCCAGCAGGGGGTGTGAGATAGGCCCACCTTGGCCGCCAGGTCCACCATGGAGAGGCTTGGCGATTCCTGCAATTCCCGCAGGATTTTCAAATCTGTGCCATCCATGGAATATCATCCTACTAAGATGTATATTTGTATTATAATATTCCAACTATTGGAAAAAGCCAGCAAAAATAGCAATTTCATCCCGGAACTTTCATGACACGCTTTGGGGCGTCATTCGTTTAGACCCGAAACGGGGGTTTCCGCGTGTGTCCCTTCGAGCTGCACATTCCCGCGCCGTCGGCGCGTCCCGGCGATGCGCCGGATTTCAGTCATCTGATCATCCCGCCGGCCGGTGGCATTCCGCGCCCTGAAGTCAGCGCACCGGCTAGCACCTTGCGCGATCTAGCCTATGGCCTGATCCGCGTGCTGGACGAAGAGGGCCACGCCGTCGGGCCCTGGGCGCCGAACTTGCCGCCGGAAAAGATGCGCCAGGGCCTGCGCGCCATGATGCAGACGCGGTTGTTCGAAGACCGCATGTTCCGTTCCCATCGCCAGGGCAAGACCAGTTTCTTTATGAAATCAACCGGCGAGGAAGCCATCGGCGCGGCCCAGTCGCTGGCGCTGGGGCCGCGCGACATGTGCTTTCCCACGTATCGCGTGCTCTCCTGGTTGATGGCGCGGGGCTATCCGCTGATCGATCTGGTCAACCAGATCTTCTCCAACGAACGCGATCCGTTGCACGGCCGCCAACTTCCCATTCTCTATTCGGCGCGCAAATACGGGTTCTATTCCATCTCCGGCAATCTCGGCAGCCGCTTCGGTCATGCGGTGGGCTGGGCGATGGCAAGCGCTTACAAGCAGGATGACAGCCTGGCGCTGGCCTATATCGGCGAAGGTTCGACCGCGGAAGGCGATTTCCACGAAGCGCTGACCTTCGCATCGGTCTATCACGCGCCAGTCATTCTTTGCGTCACCAACAATCAATGGGCGATCTCGTCCTATGCTGGCATCGCGGGCGCGGACGAGGCCACCTTTGCCGCCAAAGCGGCCGGGTATGGATTGCCGGGCTTGCGCGTGGACGGCAATGATTTCCTGGCGGTGTGGGCGGCCACGGAATGGGCGATGGCGCGCGCCAGAGCCAATCTGGGCGCCACCCTGATCGAGTTCTTCACTTATCGCGTGGCGGCGCATTCCACCAGCGACGATCCCACGCGTTACCGCCCGGTTGACGAAGCCACCAAATGGCCGCTGGGCGATCCCATTCAGCGTCTGAAGGGCCACCTGATCGCACTCGGCGAATGGGACGAGGCGCGCCACACCCAATGTGAGGCGGAGCTGGCCGAAGCCGCGCGCAGCGCCGCCAAGGAAGGCGAAGCCGTCGGCACGCTTGGCAAATCCAAGCCGCCCGTGTCGGAGATGTTCGAAGGCGTGTTCGAAACGCAGGACTGGCGCGCGCGCGAGCAGCGCGGCGAGCTGGGGGTCTGACCATGGCGACCATGTCCATGATCCAGGCTTTGAACTCCGCGCTGGATGTGAAGCTGTGCCAGGACCCCGATGTGCTGATCTTCGGTCAGGATGTGGGTTATTTCGGCGGCGTCTTCCGCGTCACCGAAGGTCTGCAGAAAAAGCATGGCGAGAAGCGCTGCTTCGACACGCCAATTTCGGAAGGCGGCATTATCGCCAGCGCCATCGGCATGGGCGCTTATGGCTTGCGTCCCGTGGCGGAGATTCAGTTCGCCGATTACATTTTGCCTGCCTTCGACCAGCTTGTGTCGGAAGCGGCGCGGCTGCGCTATCGCTCGGGCGGTGAGTTCTGGGCCCCCATCACCGTGCGCGCGCCTTATGGCGGCGGCATCTTCGGCGGCCAGACCCACAGCCAAAGTCCGGAAGCGCTGTTCGCGCATGTGACGGGTCTTTGCACCGTGATCCCGTCCAATCCTTATGACGCGAAAGGTCTTTTGATCGCCGCCATCGAAAGCAATGATCCGGTGGTCTTCCTAGAGCCCAAGCGCATCTATAATGGCCCGTTCGACGGCCATCACGACCGCCAGGTGAAGACCTGGGCTTCGCATCCTTTGGCCGATGTACCGGAGGGCCATTATGTGGTGCCGCTGGGCAAGGCGGCCACGGTGCGCGAAGGCCGCGCCGTTACGGTATTGGCCTATGGCACCATGGTGCATGTCGCCAATGCCGCGATCGAGGAATCCGGCATCGATGCGGAACTGATCGATCTGCGCTCCATCGTGCCCTTGGACGTGGACGCCATTGTGGCGTCTGTGACCAAAACCGGCCGTTGCGTGATCGTGCATGAAGCGTCGCGCTTCGCCGGCTTTGGCTCGGAATTGTCCGCGCTGGTGCAGGAACGCTGCTTCTTCCATCTCAAAAGCCCCATCCGGCGCGTCACGGGTTGGGACACGCCCTATCCGCACGCCTTCGAATGGGATTATTTTCCCGGACCGGCGCGGGTGGCGAAGGCGCTGAAACAGGCGATGGAGGATTAGGATGGGAAGCTACCTGTTCCGTCTCCCCGATATCGGCGAAGGCGTCGCCGAAGCCGAGATCACCGCCTGGCATGTGAAGGTGGGCGACCGTATCGCCGAAGACGGTCCGCTTTTGGATGTGATGACCGACAAGGCCACGGTGGACATGACCTCGCCGGTCGAAGGCGTAGTGAAGGCGATCCATGGCGATGTCGGCAGCATGGCACCGGTGGGCGCGGTGCTGGTGGAATTGGACGTCGAAGGCGAGACCGACCAACCGGCGTCCGTGAAGCAGGTCGAAGCCCAAGCAGATGTGTCGCAAAATGCCCGGGCTGCGGAGACACCGGCCGCGCCGCCGATCGCACCTTCGGCTCCGGTAAATCCTGATCCCACCGCGTCGCCCGCCACGCGGCGCCGCGCCATGGAATGGGGCATCAAGCTGCAAGATGTGAAAGGCTCTGGGCCGCATGGCCGCATCCTGGTCGAGGATCTGGAGCGGTATCGCGGTCAGCCGAAGCCTGCGCGCCGAGAGGGTGTTGAAGAGATCAAGCTGGTGGGCATGCGCCGCAAGATTGCCGACCGCATGGCCCAATCCAAGCGGCAGATCCCCCACTTCTCCTATGTGGAAGAATTCGATCTCACCGAATTGGAGGCGTTGCGCGCCGATCTCAACGCCAATCGCAAGGACAATCAGCCCAAGCTCACGCTGCTGCCTTTCTTCATGCAGGCGCTGGTCAAGCTGCTGCCGGATGCCCCCAATCTCAATGCGCATTTTGATGAGGGCGAAGGCGTGCTGCGCCGTTACGCAGCCATCCACATCGGCATCGCCACCCAGACGCCCAATGGCCTGATGGTGCCGGTGGTGCGTCACGCCGAGACGCGCGACCTGTGGGACCTGGCGCGTGAGATGCAGCGGGTGACGGCGGCGGCCCGGGATGGCGGCGCCACGCGTGAGGAATTGTCGGGTTCGACCATCACCCTGACTAGCCTTGGCCCCCTGGGCGGCATCGCCGCCACGCCCATCATCAATCACCCGGAAGTAGCCATCATCGGGCCCAACAAGCTTGTCGAGCGCCCAGTTGTGGACGGTTCGTTCCTTTCCCGCCGCAAGCTGATGAACCTGTCTTCCTCATTCGACCATCGCATCGTGGACGGCTATGATGCAGCCAGCTTCATCCAGCGCCTCAAGCGGCTGATGGAGCATCCCGCCCTGATCTTCATCGGCTGAGCTATGAACCAACCACCTGCTGAACAACCCGCCATTCGCGTCACCGCCATGCCGGCGGACACGAATTTCTATGGCGATATCTTCGGCGGCTGGCTGATGAGCATGATGGATCTGGCGGCCGGCAATGTCGCCGCACGCCGAAGTGCGGGGCGCGCCGTGACGGCGGCTGTGGATGCGGTCGCTTTCCATCATCCGGTGCATGTGGGCGATGAGGTTTCGGTCTATGCCAAAGTGATCTCGGTGGGGCGGACCTCTATGAAGATCGCGGTCGAAGCCTGGCAGCGCGACCGCGACAGCGATCAGACCGCCAAGGTGACGGAGGCCTGTTTCATCTTTGTCGCCATCGACGAGGATCGCAAGCCGCGGCTGGTGCCGAAGGAGGGCTCATGAGCGGACAGTTGGATTTCGGGCTGGGCGAAACGGCCGACATGATGCGCGAAACGGTGCGCCGCTTCACGTCGGAACAGATCGCGCCCTTCGCCGCCGGCATCGACGAAACCAACAAATTCCCTCGCCATCTTTGGCCGGAGATGGGTGCGCTGGGCCTGCACGGCATCACGGTCGAGGAGGAATTCGGGGGGCTTGGCCTTGGCTACCTCGAGCATGCCATGGCGATGGAGGAGATTTCGCGCGGTTCGGCCTCGGTGGGCTTGAGCTATGGCGCCCATTCCAATCTTTGCGTCAACCAGATCCGGCGTTGGGGCAATCCGGAGCAGAAGCGCAATTATCTGCCCAAGCTGATTTCCGGCGAACATGTGGGATCGCTGGCCATGTCGGAAGCGGGTTCCGGTTCCGATGTGGTCTCCATGCGGCTGAAGGCCGAGAAGCGCGGCAATGACCGATATCTGCTGAACGGCACCAAATTCTGGATCACCAACGCGCCGGAAGCCAATGTGCTGGTGGTTTATGCCAAGACCGACATGAATGCGGGCCCCAAGGGCATCACTGCGTTCCTGATCGAGCGCGACATGAAAGGTTTCTCGACCTCGCAGAAGCTGGACAAGATGGGCATGCGCGGCAGCGACACCGGCGAACTGGTGTTCCAGGATTGCGAAGTCCATGCCGAACAGGTGATGGGCGGCGAAGGCAATGGCGCCAAGGTGCTGATGTCGGGCCTGGATTATGAGCGCGTGGTGCTGTCGGCGGGGCCCTTGGGCATCATGCAGGCTTGCCTGGATGTGGTCCTGCCTTATGTGCGCGAGCGCAAACAATTCGGTCAGCCCATCGGCAATTTCCAGCTGATGCAGGCCAAGGTGGCCGACATGTATGTGGCGCTGAATTCCGCGCGGGCTTATGTCTATGCGGTGGCCCGGGCCTGCGATGCCGGCAAGACCACCCGCTTCGATGCGGCGGGCGCGATCCTGCTGGCGTCGGAAAATGCCGTGAAATGTTCGCTGGAAGCGATCCAGGCGCTGGGCGGCGCGGGCTATACCAAGGATTGGCCGGTGGAGCGTTTCCTGCGCGACGCCAAGCTCTACGACATTGGCGCGGGCACCAACGAGATCCGCCGCTTCCTGATCGGGCGGGAGCTGATCGGCACATGACCACCATCGCTTCGCTGATCGACAAGGAGAGCGAGGCATTCCGCGCCAATGACGCACACAATCGCGCCTTGGTGGAAGAATTGCGGAAGAAAACGGCGGCGGCGGCGCTGGGCGGGTCCGAAAGCGCGCGGGCCAAGCATGTGGCGCGGGGCAAGCTCTTGCCGCGAGAGCGCATCCAGCGCCTGCTCGATCCCGGTTCGCCTTTCCTGGAGATCGGGGCACTGGCGGCCAACGGACTTTATAAGGACGAAGCGCCGGGCGCGGGCGTGATTGCGGGCGCGGGGCGGGTCAAGGGCCGCGAAGTGATGATCGTGGCCAATGACGCCACGGTGAAGGGCGGCGCCTATTTTCCCATGACTGTGAAGAAGCATCTGCGGGCGCAGGAAATCGCGCAGCAGAACCGGCTGCCCTGCCTTTATCTGGTGGATAGCGGCGGCGCCAACCTGCCGCACCAGGCAGAAGTCTTCCCGGATCGCGATCATTTCGGCCGCATCTTCTTCAACCAGGCGCAGATGTCGGCCGACGGCATCGCCCAGATTGCCTGTGTGATGGGAAGCTGCACCGCGGGGGGCGCCTATGTGCCCGCCATGTCGGACGAGAGCATCATCGTGCGCGGCGAAGGCACCATCTTTCTGGCGGGGCCGCCGCTGGTGAAAGCGGCAACGGGTGAAGTGATCACGGCGGAGGAATTGGGCGGCGCCGACACCCATGGCCGCAAATCCGGCGTGGTCGATCATGTGGCGGAGAATGACGGCGAGGCGTTGATCTTGCTGCGCCAGATCGTGGGCACCTTGGGCGCGGCGAAAAAGGCCGATGTCACGCTGGCCACGCCGCGGCCGCCGAAATTCGCCGCCGAGGAACTGTACGGCATCGTGCCGCGCGATGTGCGCGCGCCTTACGAAGTGCGCGACGTGATCGCCCGCATCGTCGATGGTTCGGAAATGCATGAATTCAAGCCGCTTTATGGCACCACGCTTGTGTGTGGCTTCGCGCATATCTGGGGCGTGCCGGTGGCGATCCTCGCCAACAATGGCGTCCTGTTCAGCGAAAGCGCGCTCAAAGGCGCCCATTTCATCGAACTGGCCTGCCAGCGGCGTATTCCGCTGCTGTTCCTGCAGAATATTTCCGGCTTCATGGTGGGCGGCAAATACGAAGCCGCCGGCATCGCCAAGGACGGCGCCAAGCTGGTAACAGCGGTGGCGACCGCCACTGTGCCGAAGATCACAGTCTTGATCGGCGGCAGTTTCGGCGCGGGCAATTACGGCATGTGCGGACGGGCTTATTCGCCGCGCTTCCTCTTCACTTGGCCCAACAGCCGCATCAGTGTGATGGGCGGCGAGCAGGCGGCTTCGGTACTCGCGACCGTGCATCGCGATGCCGATAGCTGGACGCCCGAGCAAGCGGAGACATTCAAGGCGCCCATCCGTCAGAAATATGAAGACGAAGGCAATCCTTATTACGCGACAGCCCGGTTATGGGATGACGGCGTGATCGATCCGGCCCAGACGCGGGACATACTGGGACTGGCCTTTGCGGCTGCGTTGAACGCGCCGATCCCGGCCCGGCCGCGCTTCGGCTTGTTCCGCATGTGACGCCATGATGGAAAGTCTCCTCATCGCCAACCGGGGCGAGATCGCCCGCCGCATCATCCGAACCGCGCGGCGCTTGGGCGTGCGCACGGTGGCGGTTTATTCCGACGCCGATGCCGGCATGCCGTTCGTGCGCGAGGCGGATCAGGCTGTCCGCATCGGGCCGGCCCCGGCGCGGGAAAGCTATCTTGATAGCGGCAAGATCCTCGCGGCAGCGAAAGAGGCGGGTGCGCAGGCAATTCATCCCGGCTATGGCTTTTTGTCTGAGAATGCGGACTTCGCGGACGCGGTTGAAAAAGCGGGTCTGATCTGGGTCGGCGCGCCGCCCAGCGCGATCCGCGCCATGGGGCTGAAGGACGCCGCCAAGAAATTGATGCAAGCCGCCGGCGTGCCGGTGACACCCGGTTATCTGGGCGAGGACCAGACGCCTGCGCGGTTGAAACAGGAAGCGGACCGCATCGGCTATCCCGTGCTGATCAAGGCGGTGGCGGGCGGTGGCGGCAAGGGCATGCGCCGTGTGGACGAAAGCGCGGCGTTCGATGCGGCGCTGGAATCCTGCCGCCGCGAAGCCAAAGCGGCGTTTGGCGACGACCGCGTGCTGTTGGAGAAATATGTCAACCGGCCTCGGCACATCGAGGTGCAGGTGTTTGGCGACCGCCACGGCAATATGGTGCATCTGTTCGAGCGCGACTGCTCCATGCAGCGCCGTCACCAAAAGGTGATCGAGGAAGCGCCCGCGCCAGGCATGGATGCCGCCACCCGCGCCAAACTGACCGACGCGGCGGTGAAAGCGGCCAAGGCGGTGAATTATGTCGGCGCCGGCACCATCGAGTTCATCGCCGATGCTTCGGAGGGCCTTCGTGCCGACCGCATCTGGTTCATGGAAATGAACACGCGGTTGCAAGTCGAGCATCCGGTGACCGAGGCGATCACGGGCCAGGACCTGGTCGAATGGCAGTTGCGGGTCGCATCGGGTGAAAAGCTCCCCAAAACGCAAGAGCAACTGTCCATCAATGGTTGGGCGATGGAGGCGCGGCTTTATGCCGAAAACCCGGCTTCGGGTTTCCTGCCTTCCACCGGACCGCTGACGCATCTTTCCTTGCCGGACGGCATCCGCATCGACAGCGGTGTCGGGCAGGGTGATACCGTCACGCCTTATTACGATCCCATGATCGCCAAGCTGATCGTGCATGCATCGACGCGACCGGAGGCGGCGGCGAAGCTGGCGTCGGTCTGCGAGGCGGTCGAAGTGTGGCCGGTCAAGACCAATGCGGGCTTTCTGGCCCGCGCCGCTGCCGATGCGGACTTTGTGTATGGTGGCGTCGATACCGGCTTCATCGAGCGTCACGCCGCCAAAGTGATCCCGCCTGCAGAGCCTGATGCCGAAACCATCGCCGCTGCAGCGGCAAGCCTGGTGCCGAAAGATGCGAATGATCCGTGGGCTGCTCTGACCGGGTTTCGCGGTCTCAACCCATCGGATTTGCGCGTGACCGTGGAGATCGGCGGCAAGGTCCATATCGCTCAACCGCGCGCAGGCGGTGTGGCGCGCGACATCGCGGGTGAAAGCGTGTTGTTCCATAGCGGCGATGCCTGGGCGTTCCATGAGCCCGCGTCCAAACCCACCGGCGAGGCGGGCAGCGCCAGTGGCAGTTTGCTCGCGCCCATGCCCGGCGCCGTGATCCTGGTCGATGTCGCACGCGGCCAGACCGTCAAGCGCGGCCAGCGCCTGCTGGTGCTGGAAGCCATGAAGATGGAATATGTGCTGGCCGCGCCGTTCGACGGCGTGGTGGCGGAATTGACGGCCAAGACCGGTGCGCGGGTCAATGAAGGCGCGCTGCTGGCGCGGATCGAGGGGACGAGCTGATGGCGGGTCGCAGCTTCGAGCAATGGAAGGTGGGCGAGCGCATCGCCCATGATCTCAGCCGCACGGTCACCGAGGCCGACAATCTTCTGATCACCACGTTGACCCACAATCCCCAGCCGCTGCATCTGGACGCCGAATATGCCGCCACCACGGAGTTCGGCCAGTTGGTGGTCAACGGGCTTTTCACCTTCTCTCTGATGGTGGGGATTTCGGTGAGCGACACCACTTTGGGCACGCTGGTCGCCAATCTGGGCTATGACAAGGTGCGCATGCCCAAGCCCGTCTTTATCGGCGACACGCTGAAGGTGGAGACGGAGATAGTGGAACTGCGGGAGTCCAAATCGCGCCCGAACGCCGGCATCGTCACCTTCCAGCATCGCGCCATCAACCAGCGCGGCGAAATCGTGTGCGAGGCGCTGCGCACCGCCCTGGTGAAGCGAGCATGAGGCTGCGTTCGCTGCTCTTCGTGCCGGGCGACCGGCCCGACCGCATGGTGAAGGCGCTGGAGACGGGCGCCGATGCGCTGATCCTGGATCTGGAAGATTCTGTTGCGCCCGGCAAGAAAGAAGAAGCGCGCAAGGCCGTGACCGATTTCCTGGGCCGTGCCCGGGCGATCAAATTGTTCGTGCGAGTCAATCCGCAAGGCACCGAAGACGATCTCGCTGCCGTGCTACCCGCCAAGCCGGATGGACTGGTGCTGCCCAAGGCCGCAGGCGCGGACTCGATCTCCAGGCTGGATTGTATGCTGGCAGGCGCGAATGTCCCCATCCTGCCCATCGCCACCGAGACGCCAGGCGCGATCTTCGCGCTTGATACGTATAAGTCTGTCGCGAGGCGTCTCTGTGGCTTGACCTGGGGCGTGGAAGACCTGTCCGCCGCCATCGGTGCCAGCACGGCGCGCGAATCCGATGGCCGCTTTACCGCACCTTTCGAGATGGTGCGCTCGCTGGCTTTGTTTGCCGCCCATGCCGCTAGCGTTCCCGCCATCGAGACGGTCTATCCCGCGCTGAAAGACGAAGCGGGGCTGACGGCTTATGCGGTGCGGGGCCGCCGCGACGGTTTCTCCGGGATGTTGGCGCTGCATCCCGCGCAAGTTCCCATCATCAACGCCGCCTTCACGCCGTCGCCGGAAGAGCTTGCCTGGGCGCGTCGGGTGGTGGAGGCTTTCGCGGCAAATCCCGGCGCGGGCGCGCTGGAGCTGGACGGCCGGATGGTGGATGCGCCGCATCTGAAGCTGGCGCGCCGTCTTCTGACGGAGGAGTAAGCAAAAGGAGCGGCAATGCAAAAAGCCCTGGCCTCTTTGATCTTCATTGGCATGGCGACGGCTGCTTATGCCGCCTATCCGGCGCATCCCAAAACCTCGCCCGACATCACCGGCGCCGACATCTCCGCCCGCGTGAAAGCCATCTCCGACGATGCTTTCGAGGGTCGCGGCCCTGGTACCGTCAATGGCGAAGCCGCCGCCTGGATCGCCGACGAGTTGAAGGCGTTGGGCGTCGCGCCCGCCAACAAGGGCAGTTATTTCCAGCCGGTTCCGGCCGTCGCCATCAAGCTCGACGCCAATGGATCGCATTTCGCGTTCACCACGCCCAAAGGACCACTAATGCCGAAATTCGCGGACGAAGCGGTCTATTGGACGCCGCAATTTGCTTCGCCTGAAATGACCGTCAGCAAGTCCGCCCTGGTGTTCGTGGGCTATGGCGTGGTGGCGCCGGAGTATAACTGGAACGATTATGCCGGCATGGACGTGAAGGGAAAGACGGTGGTCATTCTCATCAACGATCCCGGCAACGAGGATGCCAAGCCCGATCCGAAATTCTTCAAGGGCAAGGCGATGACCTATTACGGCCGCTGGACCTACAAGTATGAGGAAGCCGCGCGGCATGGCGCCGCTGCCGCGATCATCGTGCATGAGACCAAACCCGCGGCCTATGGCTGGCAAGTGGTGAAAACCTCCAACAGCGGCTCGAAACTCTGGCTGGAGGCCAAGGACAACAACAAATCCATGTTGTCGATCCAAGGCTGGATGACGCTCGATACCGCCAAGACCTTGTTCTCCCGTGCTGGGCTCGATTACGCCGCGCTGAAGGCGGCCGCCAACAAGCCCGGCTTCAAAGCCGTGGCGATGAAAGGCGAAAGCCTCAGTGTCAGCGCTCATTCCAGCGTGACGCACCTGAAGACCCGCAATGTGGTAGGCTTGCTGAAAGGCACCAAGCATCCTGACGAAGTGGTGATCTTCTCCGGCCATTGGGATCATCTGGGCAGGAATGATGCGCTGCCCGGGGCGGACAAGATCTATAACGGCGCGGTCGATAACGGCACCGGCGTGGCCATGACCTTGGAGCTGGCGGAGAAATTCGCGCATGAGAAGCGCACCGATCGTTCCGTCGTCTTCGCCTTCTGGACTTTGGAAGAGCAGGGGCTGCTGGGTTCGGAATATTTCGGCGAACATCCACTTTGGCCGGCCAGGAATATCGTGGGTGTGTTCAACATCGACGCGGATAATCCGGGGCCGCATTCCCACGACATCGAAGTCCCCGGAAGCGGCCAGTCGGAACTGGAAGATGTGCTAAAGGCCGCCTTGGCGCAGCAGCATCGCGTGCTGACGCCGGACCGTGAGCCGGAAAAAGGCAGCTTCTTCCGCTCCGATCATTTCAGCCTGGCCAAGCAGGGCATTCCGGCCATCTCGGCGGACAGTGGGCGCGATCTGCTGGTGGGCGGCATCGCGGCGGGCCAAAAACTGTCCGACGATTATGTCGATCACCGCTATCACCAGCCCGGCGACGAATGGCGCGCGGATTGGAACATGGAGCGGCCGACCGACGACACCAACGCCGTCTATCTGGCGGGCGTGGCACTGGCCAACAGCGAGCAATGGCCGGCCTGGTACAAGGACAGCGAATTCCGCGCCACGCGAGACAAGCAGCGGCCGTAACGGCGAACAAGGCTAGGGCTCGGATGGTTTGTTATCCGGGGTTTTATCGTCAAGTAAGCCAGAGATCGCGGTGGTCTTCGTACCAGATCTCCACTTCCATATCGCGATGATCCATTACGCCTAGATGATAGGGATCGTGCTTCTTATATTCGGCATAGGCGCCTGAATATTCTCCGCGACGCTTCTTGTAGGCCTCGAAGCTGGCCAAATCCTCATATTCCCAGACGATGAAATGCCGGCCGCTGTTGGAACCAGCAATTTCCTTGACGAAATAACGCAGGCTTTTCCATTCCTTGAACAGATCGCGGTGCGCCTTCACCCAGGCCAGGAAATCTTTCATCGCCGCATCATGTTCGTCCTCCTTGCCCTGAAGAGGAAACCAACTCTCGACTTCATAGATCGACATTTTCAGCGCTCTTTCTTGAAGCCGCCCAACTCACCGCCGAAAAGGCGTCTGGCTCGCGCAAGCTCTTCCTTGCTGGGCCGCGAGGCGTCACCGGCCCTGACGGGCTGCACTTTGACTGCATCACCGCCAATGACGAAAGCGGCGGCGAGCGATGCGAGCGCCAACGCCTCACGCCTGCTGGTCTTGTCGTGCATTTTTCTCCCCCCATTAAAACTGATGCCGCAAGCCGAAGATTCACGAGAACGGCGAGACGCCGAAGATATAGACGTGGCTGAACAGGAGGACGAGGAACAGCAGCGCCGCCACGGCGAAACGCCAGTCGAAATATTCTCCGGCGCGGAAGCTGTTGCGACCCGACAAGATCGCCGCGAAAGGCACATTCGATGTCTGAGCGGCAAAGCCTTCCCAAGCTGGACCTAGCTTGCGCTTCCGCTTGGCGTCGATGGAGACGGTGCCGAATAGCGACAGCAGGAGGAAGGCGCCGAAGAAGATCACACTGGCCTGATCGCCATTGGTGGAAAGATGATCCGCCGACCAGATCGCCACGCCCCACAGGAAAGGATGGCGCGTGATCCTGAGCACACCCCTGACCGTTTCGGGCTTTGCCGCCAGCTTTTCGGCGTTGACCGAAGTGGGATTGGGCGTCAGCAGCCCCGGCACACCCAGCAGAAAGGCGATGGCGACAATAGGAAGAGCCGCATCATGTGCGCCACGTCCCAGGTCATAAAGGAGCGGATCGGCGGCGCTGCCGGGCAGGGCGCCCGCCCGGTTGAAGGCCATCGCCATCCACACAATGACGCCCAGGGAAGCCAGCGAGAACAGCCCCATATAGGGCCGCTCGCCGATGGCGCCGACCAAGGCATCGCGAAGCCGCGTGCCGGAAATGAACAGATGGATAGCCAGAAATACCAATGAAGCCGCGATCAGATTGGCCATGCCATCCCCGCTGAAATTTCGTCAGGCCGGGCCATCATAGCGGGGCGCAGGGCGTCGCGCTGCCCTAAAAATCGCTGGCGGATGCCGGGGACTCGGGGAATCATGCCGGGTGGTTTGAACCAGCTGGGGTATTTTTCCATGTCTCGCAAAATGATGGCCGCCCTGGCCGGGCTCTTGTTCGCTTTGCCGGCCTCCGCGCAAATCACCGAACCCGATCTGAACGATATTCCCGCCAAGATCGTGCCCGAACAGTCCCGCTATGATTATGAAAAGCGGGTCGTTGACATCCCGATGCGTGACGGGGTGAAGCTGCACACGGTGATGATCATTCCCAAGGGTGCGCACAATGCTCCCATGGTCTTGACCCGCACGCCTTATCATGCCGACAAGCGGGCGCAGGCCGACGAGACGCCCTATCGCGCCGTGGCGCTGGCGAGGAGCGATCAGCTTCTCACCGACGACGGCTATATCCGCATCTTCCAGGACGTGCGGGGCAAATATGGCTCCGAAGGCGATTTCGTGATGACGCGGCCGGTGCGTGGGCCGCTCAATCCCACCAAGACGGATGAAACCACCGACGCCTGGGACACAATCGACTGGCTGGTTGCGAATGTGCCGGAAAGCAACGGCCGGGTCGGCATGGTGGGCTCGTCCTATGAAGGCTTCACCGTGGTGATGGCGCTGCTCGATCCTCATCCCGCGCTGAAAGTGGCGATACCGGAAAGCCCCATGATCGACGGCTGGATGGGCGACGACTGGTTTCATTATGGCGCCTACCGGCAGAACAATGTGGATTTCATCACCAGCGAATCCAGCGAGCGTGGCGATGGCAAGGACGTGCCGCGCGAGGTCTATGACGATTATGACGGCTATCTGCGCGCCGGATCGGTGGGCGGTTGGGCCAAGTTGCACGGTGTGGAGCAATATCCCTATTACCAGCGCGCGATTAAGCACGCGGCCTATGACGAATTCTGGCAGGGCCAAGCGCTGGACAAGCTTGTGGCGCAGCATCCCTCCAACGTGCCCACCATGTGGGAGCAGGGGCTCTACGACCAGGAAGACATGTGGGGCGCAGTCCACACTTGGCGGGCGCTGAAAGCCGCCGGGCATGAGGACAATAATTATCTCGTGATCGGCCCCTGGCGGCACAGCGGCGCAAACTATGACGGCACCAGCCTGGGCCAGTTGAAGTTCGAAGGCGACACCGGCCTGCAATGGCGGCGCGATGTGGTGAAACCTTTCTTCGATCACTATCTGAAGGACGCGCCCAAGCCGGAGACGCCGCGGGCCATGATCTACAATGTCGGCGCCAATCATTGGGAGCGTTTCGCCGACTGGCCGCTCGCCTGTGATACGGGTTGTGCGGCGCCGATGACGCCGCTTTATCTGGGAAGCGCCACCAAGCTGTCGTTCCAAAAGCCCGCCGCGGGGTCGCAGTCTTATGTCGCCGATCCGGCCAAGCCGGTGCCGTATCTGCCGAGGCCAGTGCGCTTCGCCGATACGCCGCGCTGGCAAAGTTGGCTGACCACCGATCAGCGGCCGTTCGAGAATCGCACCGATGTGCTGACCTATGTGACGGAGCCGCTGACCGCGGAAGTGCGCATCAGCGGCGTGCCATCGGTCGATCTGTTCGCGGCGACCACCGGTAGCGACGCCGATTGGGTGGTGAAGCTGATCGATGTCTATCCCGACATGCTGCCGGAGCGGTTGGAGATGTCAGGCTATGAATTGCCGGTCGGCATGGATATTTTCCGGGGCCGCTATCGCGACAGCTTCTCCAACCCCACCGCCATTCCGGCAGGCAAGGTGCAGCGCTACCGCTTCACGCTGCCGCCGGCCAATCACACTTTCAAGCCAGGGCACCGGATCATGGTGCAGATCCAGTCGAGCTGGTTTCCGCTCTATGATCGCAATCCCCAGACCTTCGTGAAGAACATCTTCCTGGCCCAACCGCAGGATTATAAGGCGGCGACCCAGACGGTGTTTTCCGGTGGCACGCAGGCTAGCGCCATCATGTTGCCGGTGGTTGAAGCAAGTGCGGCAGCGCCTTAGGACCTGTATTCGATTGCAAAGACACATTGTCATGGCCCACCAGAGTGTGGGCCATCCAGGTGAAACGCGCGCATAAAAGCGCCTGTGCTCATCTGGATGGCACGCATATGCGGGCCATGACAAGTTGTTATTGAATTGGCGGCATTTGAATCCGAACCCGTCCCTACAGATTCAAAAGCGCGGGGTCGCCGCCTTTGGCGGCGATGTTCACGCTGACGGCGCGTTCCACCGCGTAACGGGTGAGGGCATAAGGACCGCCCGCCTTGGGTCCGGTGCCTGACAGGCCTTCACCACCGAAAGGCTGCACGCCCACCACCGCGCCGATGATGGAGCGGTTGACATAGATATTGCCCGCCGGCACCAGCGCCCGCACCCGCTCCACGAAGGAGTCGAGCCGCGAGTGAATGCCCAGCGTCAGGCCGTAACCTTTTTCGGCCAACGCGTGGCCTGCTTTTTCAAGCTCGCCGGCAGGGTAGCGCACCACATGCAAGATCGGCCCGAACACTTCCCTGTCGGGAAGCTGGTCGAGTGTGATCTCCGCCATCACGGGTCCGAACAACAGCGGCACGGCGGGAGCGGGCTTCAGCTCCTTCAGAATTTTCGCCGTGGTCTTCAGATGCACCAGATGCGCATCCAAAGCCGCCTTTGCGGGTGCATCGATCACCGGCCCGACATCGGTGGCGAAATCGGACGGATCGCCCACTTTCAGCACGTCCATCGCGCCTTTGAGGCCTGCGATCAAGTCGTCGGCGGTCTCTTCCGGCAGGAAGAGAATGCGCAGCGCCGAGCAGCGCTGGCCCGCCGAACCGAAGGCCGAAAGGATGACATCGTCGATCACCTGTTCGCGCTGGGCCGTGGTGTCCACGAACATGGCGTTGAGGCCGCCAGTCTCCGCGATGAAGGGCAACAGCGGTCCCTTGCGCGCGGCGAGCGCGCGGTTGATCGCCTGAGCCGTATCGGTGCCGCCGGTGAAGGCGACACCCGAGAGGTCGGGGTGGGTGATCAAGCCCGCGCCCACCGTCTCGCCGGGCCCCGGCATAAGATGCAGCACATGATCGGGCAGGCCCGCTTGCTTGAACAGTTTCACCGCCGCCGCGGCGATGCGGGGCGTCTGTTCCGCCGGCTTGGCCAGCACGCTGTTGCCCGCCGCCAACGCCGCCGCGATCTGGCCGGTAAAGATGGCGAGGGGAAAATTCCATGGGCTAATGCAGGCGAAGACGCCGCGGCCATGCAGCTCCAGGGCATTGGTTTCGCCGGCCGGTCCCTTGAGCGGCTCCGCATGCGCGAAATGCTTTTCCGCCAGAAGCGCGTAATAGCGGCAGAAATCCGCCGCCTCGCGCACCTCGGCCACGGCATCGGGCCAGGTCTTGCCCGCTTCATGCACGGCAATCGCCATCAAGGCATCGCGATTCTGTTCCAGCGCGTCCGCCATGGCACGCAGGATTTTGGCGCGGCCCGTCCCGCCCAACCCGTCCCAGGCTGCTTGTGCGATCTTGGCCGCGGCAAAAGCTTTGGCGATCTCTGCGGACGTGGCATCGGCGAAGGCGTGCGGCGTGTCTTTCACCTTCGCCAACTTCTCGCGCTCCATCACGATGGAGAGATCGACGCCCAGGCTGTTCAGCCGGTCGCCATACATCGCTCGGGGAAGAGGAATGCGGGGATGGGGGCCAGGCTGCGCTTCCACGCGGGTGATGGGATCGGCGGCCACTTTCTCGGGCGGCGTGTCGTCGTCCAAGAGTAGATGCACGAAGCTGGTGTTGGCGCCGTTTTCCAACAGCCGCCGCACCAGATAGGGCAAAAGGTCCTCATGCGCACCCACGGGGGCGTAAGTGCGAAGCGTGAGTGGCCCAAACGACTCGCCCGCCGCGTCATAAAGTGCTTCACCCATGCCGTGCAGGCGCTGATGCTCGATCGCCACGCTACCAGCCATGGCGCGAACCGCCGCCAAGGTGTGAGCATTGTGGGTGGCGAATTGCGCATAGAGATAAGGATGGGCGTCGATCAAGGCGCGCGCGGCGGCGAGATAAGAGAGATCGGTGGCGGGCTTGGTGGTGAAGACGGGATAGCCTGCGCGACCGCCCACCTGGGCGCGCTTGATCTCGCTGTCCCAATAGGCGCCTTTGACCAGCCGCACCATCAAGCGGCGACCCGAATCCTTCGCCAGCGCCGCCAGTTGCGGGATCACGTCCACTGCCCGGGTCTGATAAGCCTGTACCGCCAGGCCCAGGCCGCGCCAGGCGCCCAGCGAAGGCTCGCGCGTCAGCCGGTCGAGCAGCTTCAGCGACAGAACCAGGTGGTCGGCTTCCTCGGCGTCGATGGTGAAATTGATATCGGCCTTCGCCGCCATCTCCGCCAATTTTTTCAGGCGAGGATAAAGCTCGCTCCAGACCCGCGCTTCTTGTGTTGCCTCATAACGCGGCGACAAAGCCGACAGCTTCACGGAAATGCCGTGGCCGTGTTCGGGCCCCGCCATGCTCCTGCCGATCGCGCCGATGGCGGCGGCATAGGCGGCTTCGTAATGGACCGCATCGGCCTCGGTGCGCGCGCCTTCGCCCAGCATGTCGAAAGAGCAGAGAAGATTCTCCCGCGCCGCCCGCGCGATGGCGTCTTCGATGCTGCGTCCCAGCACGAATTGCTCGCCCATGATGCGCACCGCCTGCGCCACGGCCGCGCGCACAATGGGTTCGCCCACCCGCGCCGCCAGTCTGCGAATCGTGCCAGAGGCATCATCCATGCCGCTGACGTCAATCAGTCGCCCGGTCAGCATCAGGCCCCAGGTGGAGGCGTTGACCAAGAGCGAATCCGACTGGCCCAGATGCGAAGCCCAGTCGGCGGCGGAAATCTTTTCCGCGATCAGCCGGTCGCGGGTGTCGGCGTCGGGCGTGCGCAGCAACGCCTCTGCCAGGCCCATCAGCGCCAGGCCTTCCGGCGTGGAAAGCGAAAATTGCTGCAGGAAGCTTTCCACCATGCCGCCGCGGTGGCCCATCTGGCGCGCTTTTGCCACCAGCGCGGCGGCTGTTTTCGCGACCGCGGCGCGCAGCGCTCCCGGCAAGGGCTGAGATTTCAGCAGCGCCGCCACGGCCTCGCGCTCGCCCTGATATTTGCCCCTGTCCAGCCGGTCCCAGTCGAGGATCATGGGCGCACTTATAGCGGATGCGGCGGAGCGCGTTGCGCTCACGTCAGGACGGCCGCGAATTGTTCCGCAATCCAGTCGGCCTGGTCCGCCGTCAGGATCAGGGGCGGGGCGATCCGGATGGTGTGGTCGTGGGTTTCCTTGGCGAGCAGCCCCCGCGCCACCAATTCCTCGCACACCGGGCGGGCGCCACCGGCGGCGGGGTCCAGCTCCACTGCAATCATCAGCCCGGCCCCGCGCACTTCGCGTACCATGTTGGAGCGGATGTCGGACAGGCTGGTCATGAGGCGTTCGCCGATCCTGGCGGCATTCTCGATCATGCCTTCCTCGACCAGCACCTTCAGCGCCATGCGCGCGATGGCGCAGGCGAGCGGGTTGCCGCCAAAGGTCGAGCCATGCTCGCCGGGATGTAAGACGCTCATCGCTTCAGTGTTCGAAAGCACGGCTGACACGGGATAAAAGCCGCCCGACAGCGCCTTGCCGATCAGGGTCAGATCGGCTTCCACGCCTTCATGTTCTTCGGCCAGCAATTTGCCCGTGCGGCCCAGGCCGGTCTGAATCTCGTCCAGGATGAAAAGCACATTGTGGCGGGTGCACAGCGCACGCGCCTGTTTGAGATACCCGGTGGGCGGAATGATCACCCCGGCCTCGCCCTGGATCGGTTCGACCAGGAAAGCCACGGTGTTGGGCGTGATCGCTGCTTCCAGCGCCGCGGCGTCGCCGAACGGCACCATCTTGAAGCCGGCGGCGAACGGCCCGAACCCTTCGCGCGACGCCGGATCGCTGGAGAAGCCCACAATGGTGATGGTGCGGCCATGGAAATTGTTGGCGCAGACGATAATCTCGGCTTGGCCTGCCGGTACGCCCTTGACGGTATAGCCCCATTTGCGCGCCAGCTTCAGCGCGCTTTCGACCGCCTCGGCGCCGGAATTCATCGGCAGCACCTTGTGTGCATGAGTCAGGGCGCAGATTTCTTCATAGAAAGGCGCCAGCTGGTCGTTGCGGAAGGCGCGTGACGTGAGTGTGAGCTTGCTCGCCTGCTCTGTCATCGCCTTCAAGATGCGGGGATGGCAATGACCCTGATTGACGGCGGAATAGGCCGACAGGCAATCCATATAACGCTTGCCGTCCACGTCCCAGACATAAACGCCTTCGCCGCGCGCCAGCACCACATCCAGGGGTTTGTAGTTCTTGGCGCCGAACTCGGCCTCGCGGGCGATGTAATCGCCGGCGCTTTTTAGTCCTCTGGGCGTGAAATGGTTCACTTTTGCCTCACTCCGCCGCGCGGATCACCGCGCGCACGCCGCTCTGCCGGTTCAGTCTCAAAGTCATGCAATAGGCGCCGCCCCCGGAAAGGATGAAGGGCGCAAGATCGACTTCGCTCACAGTATAACCCAGCATGTTTAATCGCTTCTTGAGCGCGGGGGGCGCTTTCGCCATCACGACATGACGGCCGATATTGACGGCATTGACGCAGAAGGCGGCGGCATCTTCTTCCGTCGCTTCAATACGGTCTTCGGGCCGCACATGGGCATGGATGGTTGCCAGCGCTTCGGCTGTGAAGGCGGGGGGGTAATAAAGCAGCTTGCCGCCGGTCAGCGGGCAGAAGCAGGTGTCGAGGTGATAGAAACGGTCGGTGGCAAGCTCGAGGCCTACCACAGGCCGGCCGAAAGTGTCGGCGATGACCGGCAAAGAATTGGCGGTGGAACGCTGACCATGGCCGACCCAGAAGAAGCCGCGATCCTTGTCCCAGATGCAATCGCCCGCGCCTTCCTGCAGCACGCCTTCGGGCAGGTCGATCACTTCGTTGACGAGGCCACGTGACTTGAGGTCGAGGAACGCGGCGCGGAAAATTTCTTCCTCGCCTTGGCGCTCGGGATGGCGGAAGCGGGCGACCAGCACGCGGCCGTCCAGCACGATGGCGGCATTGGCGGGAAAAACCAGGTCGGGAAGATCGGCAACGGCGGGAACGATTTCGACTCTTGCGCCGACCCCTTCCAGGGCCGCGCGGAGGGAGGCCGCGCTCTTGATCGCAGCAGCCTTGAGGCCGCCCTGGTCTGCCTGCCAGGCGTCGGGCCGCATCCAGGGATTGATCTGATAAGTGACGCCGAAGTGGCGGGCATCGGTCATCAGGAAAACAGCTTGGTCTTTCATCGCCAACCCTCTGGAATCGCACGGGAATCAAAGCGCGAAGGAGCGCTAGCGAAAAGTCCGCAAAATGATAATATTCGCCAGAATTTTGGCATTTCGGCAGTACAAGGTGACGATATGATGGATGAAACCGATCGCAGATTGCTGGCGCTGTTGCGCGCCAATGCCCGCGAACCGGCAGCCGGTCTCGCCAAGAAGCTCAAAGTCTCGCGCGGCACGGTGCAGAACCGCATTGCGCGGCTTTTGTCCGACCGCACCATCCTGGGCTTCACCGTCAAGACGGCGCCGGAAGCGGAAAGCGGACGGGTGCGCGCGGTGATGTGCATCGCCATCGAAGGCGAAAAATCCGCCAAGGTGGTCCGCGCGCTCTCCGGCTTTGCCGAGGTGGAACACATCTATACCACCAATGGCCGCTGGGACCTGGTGACGGAGATTTCGACCGACACGCTGTCAGGTTTCAGTCAGGCGCTGGATCAAATCCGGTTGATCGAAGGGATCGCCGCCACGGAAACCTCGATCCTGCTCGCCAGCACGCGTTGAGCGTCGCCGGGGAACCGCGTCTCGAAGATACCGCAACCTCTATGAAACCATTCGGCCAGGCTTTGGATGACGGGCGGAACCGTCCGGTCTACCGGTGCGTATTGAGATCGTACAGGCAAACCGGGCGGGCGAGCGTGAGGGGCAAGCGTTATTATACGGAGCGGGCGGCGTATATGCGGACGCTCGCCAGGACAGCCCAGACCGAGGCCCTCAGAATATCCTGCCTGAAGGCGGCGGAACAATATGAGGCGCTCCTTGAAGCGGTTGCGGAGGAGGCGCCCGCCGAAACCCGCGAGCAATAGCGCCGGCGCGCCCCTGGATCGCACCATCCCGATGCAATAGCTTCTCCTTAACTTCGTACGGCTTGATGGGGTGGGGGAGGCATGTTGCGTGTTTCGATGCGCCAGGCGTGCGCGGCCATCCGGGTTTGCGTCGCTGTCGCCTTTGCCCTTCTTTTTCATGACGCCGCCTTGGCATCGGAGACGGTCTCTCTGGCGACAGGTTGGAGCCTCGCGTCCGCCAAACAGGCCGGCGATAGGGGCGAGCGGATTTCGCAAGCCGGTTACGACGTCAAGGGCTGGTACCCGGTCCGCCATGTCCCCGCCACGGTGCTGCAAATCCTGCAGGAAGACGGCGTCTATCCCAATCTTTACTACGGGAAGAATCTGGCCACGGCGCCGCCGCAGGATCTCTACAAACAGGACTGGTGGTATCGCACCAGCTTTACCGCGCCGGTCCAAGGCAAAATCTACTGGCTGGATTTTTCCGGCATCAATTACCGGGCCGAGATCTGGCTCAACGGCAAGCGCATCGCGGACAATAAACAGGTCGCCGGCATGTATGTGGCGACAGAGCTCAATGTCACCGGCGCAATTGTGCCGGGACAGGTCAACACGCTGGCGGTAAAGGTCTCGCCGGAACGCGCTATCCAGGACGTCAATGGTGTGGAACTGGCCGACAGCTGGTTTGACTCTCTCAACGGCAAATATATCGGCTACGGTTCGGCGCCTGGAAAGAATGGCATTCCCGTCTCTTTTGTTTCCGACCGCAATGCGGGGATTTGGAAACCGGTCACGCTCCGCATCACCGGCCCGGCGCAAATCGAACATCCTGTGGTCACGACAGTGTTGCCGCTTCCGAAAACCGATTCCGCCAGGCTGACGGTGTTTGCGACGATCGAGAATGGTTCGATGCGTCCGGTTCATGGTGTGCTGCATGGGCGAATTTCGCGGCCAGGCAAGCCTGAGATTCTGTTTCAGCAACCGGTGACTCTGAGCCCCAGCGAAAGCCGTGAAATCACTTTCACGCCGGAGCGCTTTCGGCAGCTTGCCGTCGATCATCCCGACCTCTGGTGGCCTTACACTATGGGCCAGCCCGATCTTTACGATCTGGAACTCACATTCTCGCAAGAGGGCGAACGGGACGTTTCGGATCAACGATCCATTCGCTTCGGCATTCGCACCGTGACCCAGCATCGCGACCAGGACGAGCAATTCCCCGACCTTGGCAAGGGCGGCAATTTTTATCTCCAAGTGAATGGCAAGGATTTTCTGGTGCGCGGCGCCGTCTATGCCCCAGACCTGCTCTATCGCGACGATCCGGCCCGCGAGGACGCCATCATGCAATATGTCAAGGACATGGGTCTGAACATGCTGCGCTGGGAGTCCAAAATCTCCAGCGAACGCATCGTCGAACTGGCCGATCAGGCCGGCGTCCCTCTGATGTTCGGCTGGATGTGCTGCAATCAGTGGGAAAAATGGGAGCAGTGGGACGCGGAGGATCACTCGGTGGCGCGCAAGAGCGTTCGCTCCCAGATTCTCATGCTGCGCTCGCATCCCGCCGTGTTCATCTGGGCGCATGGCAGCGACGGCCGACCGCCGCCGCCGGTGCTGCAGGATTATCATCACATTCTGGAAGGGCTGCATTGGCAGAATGCGACTCTAGATACGGTGTCCTCCTTCGCCAAGGACGGCAAAGGCAATCGCTTGTGGAGCGGCATCATCATGGAGGGGCCCTATAGCTGGCGGCCGCCTTCCTATTGGTTCAGCGGGCTTTATCCCCCGGCCCGCGGCGCGGCGGCCGAGCAGGGGGATAACGAGATCATTCCCCCTTATGAAAGCCTGAGAAAATTCATTCCGCCGGACAAACTCTGGCCGATCAACGATACCTGGTTTTTTCATTCCGGCTCAGCGGACGGCAACAATACCCTGCGCAATGTGCAGCGCGTGATCGAGAAGCGCTATGGCGCCGCGCATAATGCCGAGGAATTCGCCGAGAAAGCGCAACTCGCCCAGTATGAAAATACTCGGGCTCAGTTCGAGGATTTCGCGGCCAATGGCTGGGCCGATCACAAGATGACGATCTACTGGGAAATGAACAGTCATTGGCCGTCCTTCTTCGGCCATCTGTTCGACTATTATCTGAAGCCGGGCGGCGCCTATTACGGCGCCAAGATGGGGCTGCGGCCCCTGTCGGTGGTGTTCGATTATTACGCCAAAGACAAAAGCCGCGGCCATATCCGCGTTGTGAATCAGACGATGGAAGCACGCCGCAATCTTCAGGTGCGGGTGCGCGTTTATAACCTCGACGGCAAAACCGCCTTTGACCAGCGCAGCACAGTTGCCGTGGATGCGCAGGGCGTGGCAGAGGCCGTGATATTGCCGGCGATGACGAACATCACGCCTGTCTATTTCGTGCGCTGCGAGCTGTTCGATGCCGGCGGCGCCAGGATCACCGACAATGTCTATTGGCAGTCCGTCAAGCCGGACAATCTGGGGCCGCGCGCCAACGACCGTGCGTTTGATCTAAAACAAGAACAATGGGCCGATTTCACGCCGCTGCAAGCCATGGCCAAGGTGTCACTAGAGGCCAAAGCGACGACGCGGGACGGCGAAGCCCTTATCGCCTTGCACAATCCGTCAAGCCATGTCGCCTTTTTCGTGCGGGCCGAGATCACAGCCGGCCGTGACGGCAACGAACTTCTGCCGGTCACCTATGACAACAATTACGTGACGGTGTTTCCCGGCGAGACGGTGACGATAAGAGGCCGCTACGACGTCACGGCGGCGAGCGGAAACGGGCCCTGGTTGCGGGTGGAAGGTTATAACTCGCCCAAGCAAGTGGCGGCGATGCAGTAACTCTTATTTGAGGCCGCTGAACGTCACCGCATGCTTCTCGCTGCCCGGCGCAAAAGCAATTATTTCCGTCTCCGCGCTCACCGCGCCCAGGCTTTTGCCGTCAACCCGAATCTCGGTGCCTTGCAAGCGCGGACGCAGCCAATCGGCGACATTCAGGTTCCAGTTCGAAGGCTTGGCGATCAAGGCGCGGCCATAATGGGGATCGTACGTCACGTTTAACGCTGTGCCGCTTTCCGCCAGCGCGATCGTTGCATGCTGATAGCCGATATATTCGTCCAGGCCGGTGAAGAGATGGCGGGGATATTTGTCGAACACTTTGGCGAACCCTTCCGGATCATGCGCGATGCCGCGGTCATGGCCGTCGGGCAGCGCCGGGAGCAGCAGTGGCACATCGTCGGTGCCGCCGAAATCGGCGTTGGAATCGGCGCGGCCTTCGACCGCCAGATCGCGTCCCAGATAGCCGCCATAATAGCCGAAGCCCAGTTCGGCGGCGATGCGCCATGTGCTGTTGTCGGGGCTGCGGGAGATCGCGTTGCCGCCGGTCGAGAATTCCAGCGGCGTGAGGCCGAATTCGCCCCTGATCCAGTCGGCCGATTGCTGCATGCGGAATTTCTGCTCGGCGGCGGGGATTTCGCGGTTGCGCGGCAAATCGTAGAATTCGCGATACCAGCCGACATCGGCGCGCTCGCTCATCAGGGGCGATCCCCACCACGGACCGGGCCTTGAATCCAGATCGGGCTGCATGTGCGTCCAGCCATGGCTTTCGATCTCCAGCACGCCTGCCGCGATGCCTTCATCCAGGCCGCGCTTGGTGGAGACATAATCCTGCTTGGTGCCGAACTGGTCGGTGAATTGCTGGCGCCAGGTGGGAACAATGCGATGCTGGGCATCGTCCACGAAACCGGGCACGATGTTGAGCGACAAGATGGCATTGTGCGCCTTCAAGGGTTCGATCATGGAATGGCGGATCTGTTCGGCACTCAAGGCCGGATAATGCCAATGCTCCAGCCAGACATTCTGGGCATTGCCCATGTCGTCCATGGTGAGGATGATGGTCTTGCTCCAGCTTTTGGTCAGCGAATAGCCGATGGCTTCGGTGACGGCGCGGCGCAGCGCCGTGCGGATGGGCTGATAGAGCAGCATCTGGTCGGGGTCGCCGCCGATCCAGATGGCGCGCGTGTCGGGGTTGATCTCCCGTTCGGTGATCTGGGCCAGGCCGCCCGCGTCCGCCAGCACCTTGGCGCCAGCCAATTCCACTTGCGGGCGCTGAAGAGAAATAATGTCCGGACCTTGCTGCCGCAGGTCAGGCCCCACGCCGCGCAGCACAAAGGATTCGCCTTTCGCCGTCGCATGGGCGCTATTCATATGCGTGCCCTTGTAGCGGATGCCGAGCAGCGTCTGGATCGCGGGCTGGCGCACCCGGTCGCCGATGGCGATCAGCGAGATATGCAGCTTCTCTACCGCCTCGGTGACCAGCGCTTGGTTCGCGTCCGGGATGTCGGCGGGCGCATCCCACAGGATCGCACCATAGCGCGCATGCCCTGCGAAATCGGTGAAATGGCTGGGATCCATCAAGGTCTGGTCCAGGCGCAAAATGTCGAACGGGATGCCCCAAGATTTGAACATAGTCACCAGGGTCTGGAATTCGCCGCCCCCGCTGACCAGGAAGCTGCGCGGGTCTTTCCATTGGTCGGAGATCACGATCAGCACGCGATAGGGCTTGAGCGGCTCGGCCGCGCGCGCGGGCAGGCCTGCAAGCAACAAAAATGCGGCCGCAACAATCCGTTGAAACATGCCCCGCCCCACCGCCTGGAATGCACCGGCTAAGCTATAGGGGTTGGCGCGTTCCTGTCACGGCCCAATAGGGCGTGCCGTCCTTATGCGTGAAGCGGCCATCTTCATTGGCGCTCATCATGTCGGTGTCGGAGCGGGTGGTGAGGTCTTGGGCATGGCAAACCCCCGGCCGTCGGGGCCCGAGCATGAGGTGCTTGCCGCGATCGGAAAAATGCGCGCCGTTGCTGGAACCCGAACACCGTCCCGCTGTTTATGCATCGACGCTCTTAACGGCCTCGCGCAGGCGCGACGTGGGACGGCGGACATGACCCATCCAAATATCGCCAGGGAACCAGACCGACAACCGGATGCGGTGCGCGGGAATTTCGAGGCTATGGCTGATCGACTGATTGACGATGCCTGGCATTTGCCGCCCGAAGGCGATCAATCCTGGCGCGAAACAGATGCGCGCCGGATCTTCAGCTCGGATGGAAAACGCGACATTAACGATGAGCCCGCGGTGCGGTATGAGGAGGATGCGCCGCCGGCCGAAGAAGAGAAGCCCCGCGAACCTGTATTCCAGCCGCCGCGTTCGGTTGGCGTTGTGCTGCCGCTGGCGCTGGCCACTTTCATCGTTCTTCTCATCATGGCCGTCTCGGCGCCGGAAGTTCTGACGGCCCGGTTCTGGGCCACGCCCGAAGCTCGGACGGCATCGCAAACAGCGGTCACGCCGGCGCGCATGGCCAGCATCGCGCCGGTTCAAGCCATGGAGGCGTCTCGTGATTTGCGGCCGAGCCTGGCGCGCGATGAACGCGCCAGAGGGGTTGCGGCCCTTGCCACGGGGGATGGAGCGTTGCCGAAGGTCGACCATATGCAAACGAAAGCAGAGGTCCGCAAGAAGGCGAAACCGCCAATCGGCGCTGTCCCGGCGCGCTTTGCGCGCGGGCATTCACCTTACAAGCTTGCCGCCGCGGAAGTGACGGCTGCTTCAGACACATCGCCTCCAGCGGCCGATACTACGTCCTCGCCGGTTGCAATGGATTGGAAGACGGAAGCGGCGAAATGGGATCGGATGGCAAGTATTATACGGGCGCGACGCGAAAAACAGCTGAAGCCTGACGATCCCGGTGCGGACGGTTCTCCCGACAGAAGCGCGAACGCGTTTCCGTGACAAGACCTTCCTGGCATTTCTATGATCTAACGAAATCCCGAAGCGTGGCCGCCCGAAACAGGGCTTATTCCGTTGCCTTGGCCAAAGCAGAGCCCAGGCTTTCCTGGAAGCCGAGGCTGGTCATGGTGGCGGACGTTACGACATCGACCCGCGCACTCTGCGTCCTGATCGCTTCACTTTTGAGCAACGGCTTGGCGAGGTCGGTGATCTCCACTGATCGCTGGCGGTCGAAGGGCATTTGCAGGAATTGGACATCGACGATCTTGCCGCTTTGGACGATCGCCTTGACCTGGACAATGCCCCAAAGAATTTCCGACGGATCGCCGGTGAACGCGCCGTCTTTATAATGGGCAGATTGGGCATCCGCGCGCGCGCCGGACAGAAACAGCGCAAACGCTGTGGAAATCACGAGCGGGCGGGCCTGCATGCAATTCGCCACGGCTATTCACGGCGGGGAAGTTTATCGCGTTGCTCTCTGTCCAGAAAGATTGAAGGCGATTGTGACATGGAGTTCACTTTGCCTGCCTAACCAATTCCCAACATTGCGCCGTAAGAATTGCGCTTGCTTGCGCCTGCCATTGGTGGCGCTATCAAAATCGCGCATCACAATTGGGTGTGGGGGACGTTCGCATGTTCAGGCCTTGGCTGGTTTTGGCGGCGATTGCGCTGGCGTCATTGCCCGCGCTGGCTCAAGGCAATCTCTCCCACACCAATTCCGTTATGCTCACCACCACCAATATTTGGGCGGGCGTCTATACCGACGAACAAGCGGCTCAGGGTCGCAAATTTTATACGGCTGCTTGCTCGGAGTGCCATGGCGACCAATTGGAGGGCGATCCGGGACAAGGATTTCCCGGGCTGGCCGACGCAGGCTTCATGGTGGCATGGGACGGTCAGTCCATGGCCGATCTGGTGCAGCACATTCATACCGCGCCCAACGACAAGCCCGGCGATATGGACCAAACGACCGCCGTGGTGTTGGCGGCTTTCATCCTGAGCCGAAACGGTGTGCCCTCCGGCAAGGCGCCGCTTTCAACCGATGCGAAAGAGGAAGCCAAAATCCTCTTCACTGAGGTCAAGCCCAAATAGAAAGGTCGCGCGGACCTGGGGTGCAAAAAAAGGCGCCAAAGGCCACTATTTTGTGGGCGCCGCAAGGTTTACCTGCGCAATGCCCTCCAGGCGATTCTTAAGGCTTTGTGACGCTTGCAATAAATAGCGCGACAGATCGAGACCAAGTCGATGGGTCGGCACCATCAAACGCATTATGACCGTCCCTACCGAACGATGGCAATTCCACGAACGTCATGGGCTGCGTCGATCCTTCCTTATAGGCATCGAACAGCCTGCGCCCCAAAGCCGGGGGAAAGAAGTGATCGTTCTCCGCATATAGCCACAACTGCGGCAGACGATTGCCCTTTCCCAAGGCGCGGGTTGCTTCGATCAAACGCGCCTTTCCGCCGCAGATGGTTTCATTGTCGTCTCCACCGCGGCCCCCTGCAAAACTAATGATGCCAACGACCCCCGGCGGCGGGTCGTCTGCAAGAGCGAAGGCGCCAAATCCTCCCGCGGAATGTCCAACCACGATTATCCGGCGCCGGTCCGCGTCAGTCAGGCGCGAAGCGCTTGCCGCGATCGCAGATTCCACGGCTGCCGTCTGACGAGCGTCCCTGACATAGTCGCGGTTCATGCATTCTTCCGATGCTTCCATGTAGGGACCATCGGAATGGCCAAAGCCGGGCCTCATTGCGACTACAACGAGAAATCCGTTATGCGCGAACCATAGCGCAGGTCGCGTGAAACCAAGCTTCATCGAACGGGCCTGGGACACGTTGTTTGGTGTACCGTGGTTGATCACAACCAGCGGAAAAGGCCCATCTCCCTCCGGGTGGAATATCCGCACCTCCAGATTCAGGGAATGACCGTCGATCTGGACCGGTAATGCGCCTTCTTGGATTTTGATGCCATTGAAACTCACCGCGTCTTGGGAGCATGCAGTATCGATCCAGGCCGGGATCGCGAGCACGAACGCGGCACCATAAATAAGAGACCTGAATATACCGCTGAAGATCGTCATCAGGGATTTCCATGGCTTATAAAAAATGATGCTCCAGCTTATCGAGTGATCCGCTCCATCCTTCCTGATGGCTGCGACAGCTCTGCTCGTCAAAAAGTCGGGAATGGGTGAGGGTCAATTCCGTACCTTCGGAAATTGCGCGAAGGTCGAACTCTAGCAACGACTCGCCGGGGTCTTCGGAACCGCCAAGCCATCGCCAGCTCATCACCAGACGTTCGGGCCTCGCAATCTCGCTGTATTCGCCGAAGCACTCGTGTTCGCTGCCATCAAGAGTACGAAAGCGCACTCGAAAGGAACCGCCAACGCGCGGGTCGGTCTCGGCCACCAGAACAGGACCGGTGTCGGGTCCCCACCAGCAGGATATCCCCTCTGGCGTGATGAGCGCTTCGAAGACGATTATAGGCCGCGCTGCGATCCTGCGCACAAGAGTAAGGCTAGCCATCGCCCCGCTTCCTAGCTTCGGCTTCTTTGCTCTCGGCATAAGCGGTGAGCCGATCGAGGTTATTTGACCAGAATCTTTCATAGCGGCTGAGCCAGTCTATCGCCTCCTTTATGGGTTTCGGGGACAGCTTTACCGTTACCGTCCGTCCTGCCTTCGACCGCGTGATAAGTCCGGCACCATGAAGCACGTCAAGATGCTTCATCACTCCCGGCAATTTGATTGGAAACGGCTCGGCCAAATCAGTCACCGATGTGCTGCCCCCACGTTCAAGGCGGGCGAGGATTGCACGCCGTGTCGGATCGACAAGCGCCGCGAATGTCCGGTCAAGCCGTTCACTATGGGTCATCTTTCGAAACCTAGGCGCTTTTACCGGCGCGTTGCACCTATTTCATATTGCTGACAGGCGTTCCGTCGGACCATTTCCCGACAGGAACAAGAAATGTCTTGATCGGATCGGATCCCGTCACCCCGATCGCGACTGGAGAGCTATCGAAGTTCGCACCCCAGCTCGCGTCAGTCGCATTGGCGACGAAAAACATCAGATGGGGATGCCAGTTGGAAATCGGATCGCCCAGCCGCTGCTCCTTCGACAACATGAACGACATCGCTCCGGGCCCCGGCAGAATGTAGGTGTGGGCAGAAATCTCCGCCTTGGTCCGCGCCAGCATCTCTGCTTTGGAAAGCCCCGCCAGCGCCCAGTTCGCTCGTTCGCGGTAATGCGGGATTATGGTCCGGGCGGCTTCAGGATTGAGACAATCGGCGCCGCGAATATGAGGGCTCCAGAACAGGGGATCGTTGAAGTCGGCGTTCCATGAGCGTTCCACCAGGCAGACAAAGCCATTCTTGCCTTTTACTGCTGTCTCGTACCCATGCGGACTTAGGACCAGAATTTCTGCATCACGCGAAATGGACGGTGGAGCAGCGCTTTTGGCAAGCGCGATTTCTTCTTCAGGAGTCGCCATCATGTATTGCGCAACCGGCGCCATGTTCGCGTAAGGTGATGGCGCGGTGCCGGCTGTCGCAACTCCCGCTGCGCTCGACATCAGACTTAGCGCGACCGTCCCGGCCGCAAGCCGCTTCTTTGACATTTGCAACCCCTCGCCAATAGTTACCCAACTAGTGAACTATTGAATATTGCACCTGTCAATGAATATGTGTGCGCTGGAAGCCTTGCTGACCAAATTTCGCTGTCGCGGAATTTGTCGGGTGAGAAGCGGTTTGCGGAGCAAACGAAATGGTCCGGCGGAGCATTTCGAGCGACGAACGCCGCGAGTTGAAGCGAGCGGCTAGGGTCCGTTCACCGATCCCTATCCGCGATTAAACAAGGCCCCCGCAAGGGGGCCTTGTTTAATCGCGGACAGAGAGGGAGTGCTCTATTTTAGCACTATCAATGAGTTGGCGTGGCTAACCTGGAAAAACGGCCTCGATAGCTGTCAATAGCTTATATCGAGCTTGGCTAACCGACCAGTTCGCTCGAGCAAATGGCTGCTTCTGACCCAATGCTGACACTCAGATCGCCATCCGGACCTCGCACACCATCTGCTGTGCAACAGCTTTCCTTATCTGTAGGATGGCAGCTTTCCAGGGCTTGTGTAATCCGGGGGGTTGTTAGATGGCTCGCTTCGTCCTTGTGCATGGTGCTTTCACGGGCGCCTGGATCTGGGGCCCGCTGGCGGAACGACTCCGCTCCGCCGGTCATGCTGTGGAAGTATTCGACCTTCCCGGCCTCGGCGATGATGCAACGCCCCCGCAGGATGTAACTCTCGATTTGTGTGCTGCCCGTCTCGGAGAGGTGCTAACCGCTAGCGCTGAACCTGCTATCCTCGTCGGCAATAGCATGGGCGGCGTCATAGCGACACAAGCGGCTGCCCGATACCCCGACAGCGTTGCAGCGCTGATCTATGCCACGGCATTCGTTCCGCGCGATGGACAGAGTTTGCTCGACCTGACACGTCTTCCGGAGGGTGCAGAAGATCAAGTGCAGGCGAACATCATTATCGAGCCGCCCTTAGCTACGATGCCGGTAGCCGCGTCGCGGAGTGCGCTGTATGGGTCCTGTTCCGAAACCGATGCAGCTTGGGCGATTTCGAGGCAGCGACCTCAACCGCTTGGGCCGTTTGCCGTACCAGTTTCGATCCCAAGCGGAGCGCTGGACGGCATCAACCGTTACTTCGTCCTTTGTACGAAGGATCGGGCGATACCTGCCGCGCTGCAGCGTCGGATGGTCGCTGAGAATTCAATCACCAACGTCATCGAGCTAGATACCGACCACACGCCGCATCTTTCCATGACCGCCGCACTTGCTGACGCCCTGCAAAAATTTGCCGGACATACAGCAGGCGGAATAACGTCCGTCTGACTGTCTGGATGGTCGCGGTTGGCGCAATGCGGACACTCGATGAGAGCGCACTGTCAATTACGTTATTGGCGCTAGCGATATTAGAGGTTCGATCGCCTCGCTCCCGGTTAGCCGAACACCACAATAACCACCTGAATTTATTGAACGTCGATTTAAGGTTTGGCGGACAGAGAG
>Ga0134128_10000512_pt1 | contig 53931 bp, 42 predicted proteins | sample KB31754_FD_96462 | JGI IMG/M metagenome (GOLD analysis project Ga0134128, IMG submission 96462) | Terrestrial soil microbial communities with excess Nitrogen fertilizer from Kellogg Biological Station, Michigan, USA - KB3-175-4 | ecosystem: Environmental > Terrestrial > Soil > Unclassified ... | reverse complement strand
TTCCTTCCTTCAGATGAACCTTAAGACCATCAATTATGGCGTCATCAGCCGTCAGCCCAGCGCTGCCACCGCCACCGGCTATTCCAAGGTCCACGCCCAGGAGCAGGCCGAGATCATCGAAACCGCTTTTAGCATCTGATAGGGCCGGTAGGCCCTATGGCCGAAGGCCAGACATTAGTGTAATCCGTGAACCGAAGGTTCACGACAGTTAGAAAGTATAAAAAGTATTATTTTTGAAAAATGATTGATATTAAAGTTCCGGCCGTAGGCGAGTCCATCAGCGAAGTCACGCTGGTCAAATGGCTCAAAAAGGAAGGTCAGTATGTCGAACGAGATGAGGTCATAGCAGAATTGGAAAGCGAAAAAGCTACTTTCGAGGTCAACGCAGAAAAAGCAGGTGTCCTCAAAACCGTCGGGAAAGAAGGCGATACCCTCAAGATCGGCGATGTCGTCGCCCGGATCGATGAAACCGCCGCCAAACCCGAAGGTGCGGAGGCCGCTGCTCCGGATCACTCGGCCCCCGCTGTGGTCCAACCCACGGCCAGCACAAAGACGGGCGCCGCTCCCGCACCACAAGGCCCCGTAACGGCCATCTCTAACGACCTCAAAGCAACCCCCGTTGCCGCAGCCATCATCACCGACAAAAAGATCGACGCCGGAACGATAACCCCCACCGGAACCGGGGGTAAGATCCTCAAAAATGACGTTCTCGAAGCGCTGGCCCACCCCGGCCGCACTCCGGGCAAGGCCCTCTTCACCCGCCAGGACCGTCGCGAAAAAATGAGCAACCTCCGCAAGACGGTATCCCGCCGTCTCGTGGAAGCGAAGAATACCACGGCCATGCTCACCACCTTTAACGAGGTGGACATGAGCGCCGTCATGGCTCTTCGCACCAAATACAAGGACAAGTTCAAAGAAAAGCACGGCGTGAACCTCGGCTTCATGAGCTTCTTCACCAAGGCGACCTGCTACGCCCTGCAAGAGTGGCCGGCCGTCAACGCCTATATCGACGGCGACGAGATCATCTACCACGACTACTGCGATGTCTCCATCGCCGTATCCGCCCCCAAAGGCCTCGTTGTCCCCGTGATCCGCAACGCCGAAAGCCTGTCCATGGCCGACATCGAAAAAAAAGTCGTAGAACTTGCTACCAAAGCGCGCGATAACAAATTATCCATGGAAGAGATGCAGGGCGGAACGTTCACGATCACTAACGGTGGAGTGTTCGGCAGCCTCATGTCCACCCCCATCATCAATATTCCGCAGTCCGCCATCCTGGGTATGCACAAGATCGAAGAACGCGCCGTAGTCGTAGGCGGTCAGATCGTAGTACGTCCCATGATGTATCTGGCAGTGAGCTATGATCACCGCATCATCGACGGCCGCGAATCCGTGAGCTTCCTCGTCCGCATCAAAGAGCTGCTCGAGAATCCCGACCAGCTCCTCTTCGGCAAAGATCCGCTCAAGGCACTGCTCGAATTATAAGCCGACGAAGCCATGATCTTCGACAACCAGCTCCGCTACGCCACTCAAATCATAGAGAACTATAAAGGCGAAGAGCCTTTGCACGTCTGGTTGAAGGACTACTTTCGGCTGAACAAGCAAATGGGCTCCCGTGACCGTAAAACGCTGAGCACCCTTGTCTATGGCTTCTACCGGCTCGGCCACGCGGCAAGATCACTCGCAATAAAAGACCGCCTCCTCGCCGGCCTTTTGCTCTGCAACGCCCGGCCGGGTGAGCTGCTGACCTACTTTAAACCGCACTGGACGGAGAAAGCCACCGCTCCACTCCCCGAAAAGCTCGACTTCTTTCAGCGGCAACCCGAAGGCGCCGGTTTCCGGCTCACCGACATCTTCCCCTGGAAAGACGAGCTCTCTCCGGCTATCGACCACGAGGGCTTCTGCCTGAGCTTCCTGCGCCAACCGGATCTCTTCCTTCGCATTCGCCCGGGCTACGAAAATATGGTTCGCGAAAAACTCGGCGGCGTCGGCCAGTTCGAGCCTCCCTCCACCATCCGGCTGCCAAACGGCTTCAAGGTCGAAGACTATTTCACCCCCGACAAAGAGGTCGTCATCCAGGACTATAGCTCCCAACGTATCGCCGGCTACCTGCAGCCCGGCGCGATGGATCAGCCCGGCGTCAAAGATCAGCCCGCCAAGCCCCCTCATTTCTTCTGGGACGCCTGCGCGGCCAGCGGCGGCAAATCGATCCTCGCCTATGACCTCTTCCCAGGGCTGGACATCCTCGTATCGGATATCCGCGAATCTATCATTCACAATCTAAAGGCCCGCTTCCAAACCGCCGGCATCAAAAAATACCATAGCTTCCTCGCCGATCTCTCCAAACAACCACCGCCCGCCAGCGCGGTCAACGCGGAACTGATCCTCGCCGACGTTCCCTGCACCGGCAGCGGCACCTGGGGCCGTACCCCCGAAGAGCTGTATTTCTTCGACCCCGCCGCCATCGACCGTTACAGCTCGCTGCAAAAGCGGATCATGGCAGGCATCGGCCCGCATGTCGCACCCGACGCGTCACTCGTCTATTGTACGTGCTCCGTATTTAAAAGGGAAAATGAAGAGATCATCGCTTACATCCGGGATACCAGCCGCCTTCAGATACAGGCCGCGGAAAATCTCACGGGTTACAACCAGCGCGCCGACACCCTCTTCGCCGCGCGTTTCCATCGCTGAAGGCCCCACTCCGCTAAAGACCCCACCCAGGGCCAAGGCCCGGCCCGCGTCAGATCTAATTATGATCTATTAACCTCATAGTAAGCTGGAACCCGATCTTATACCCCGATTGCGTTCCATCCGGGGTAGGAGGCTGATACTCCCACATCTGGGTTTGCCGGTAGACGAGCCCGATGTGCTTGGCATAGGTCTCGAGCCAGTAGGTCCGCGAAGCAAAGGCATTCGGATTGGCGATAGGCACATTGATGGAATCATTCGCCTGCAGCACGCTTATCGTAGAGTCGAAGGTGAGACCTCCCGGCGAAGTCGTATAACGCTTGTCCACATTCTGATAGGTATAGGTCCAGTTGTCGAGGGAGAGATGGTTATCGTCACTGTAGATGAAATAGCCCCCATAAGGGTTATACGGTAGATAACTATTCCCCGACCACGTGTATCCATTGTCGATCGGCCAGGCCAGCTTGATAAACCGAAGGTTATTCTCGACCATCTGGATGCTCTGGGTAGAAGGCTCGACTAAATAGGTTTCATTGGCGGTCCAGTTCGAACCCGTGGTATCACTGAGATAACGGACCACCATATAGTTCAGGTGGCCGGTTGCATCGGTGACGGTATCTTCTATCGAATCCTTGGCGAGATACGAGGTGATCGTATCCAGCTGGCCATAAAAATAGAAATTGAGGGAATCCATTCGATAGGTGACATATTTTCCTACCTGCAAAGGCGTCCAGAAATCGGTGAGCTCACCGGAGTAACCGGGAGTGCTGTTAAAATGAACGGTCTTTTTGCAGCTGGTTACGACCGTCAGACTCAGCAATAGGATGAGACTCAGGCGAAGTTTCATATCTACTGAGAACGCCCAATTGTCCGGTTTATTGCGGTTCTGCGCGCTTCCAACGTGCGGCCGGCCGCTAAATGAGCGCAGCCCGCTGGATCACCCCTCCCCCAATCACCTCATCGCCCTCATAAAACACGGCGCTCTGACCCGGCGCAATGCTCTTGGCCTTTTCATAGAACCGGACCCGCACCCTGTCGCCCTCGGGATGCAGCACGCTGAGCGTTCCCTTGTCCTTATAACGCACCTTGGTGATCGCCTCCATGCCCCCGTTCGTCGCATCATTGGGAGTCACCCCCTCGTATTTCATCCAGTTGATCTTCCCGACCATCATGTCCTCCTGATCCAGATCCTCTTCGTCACCGAGCACTACCGTATTGGTCTCGGGCTGGATGGCCGTGACATACACCGGCTTACCGAAAGTGACGTCCAGTCCCTTGCGCTGACCTATCGTATAGAAAGGATAACCCTTGTGCTTGCCGAGGATCTTCCCATGCCTGTCGACAAAATTACCACCCATGACGCGTTCTTCCAACCCGTCGACGCGCCGCTTCAGGAACCCGCGGTAATCGTTGTCGGGCACAAAACAGATCTCATAGCTCTCCGCCTTCTTCGCGAGTTCCGGATAACCATAATCCAATGCCATCTGCCGGATGGCTGTCTTCCGATAGGGCCCTAACGGCAACAGGGTCCTGCTCAGCAGGTCCTGTTGCAAGCCCCAGAGGACATAACTCTGATCCTTGGTCTCGTCTACACCCTTTGCGATCGTATACCGGCCATTGCTATGCTGTCTTACTATTCCATAATGTCCCGTGGCAATGTATTCACAGTCCATGGCATCTGCACGTTTCAGCAGCGCCCGCCATTTGATATGCGTATTGCAGAGTACACAGGGATTCGGCGTACGGCCCGCCAGGTACTCGTCTACAAAATTCTCGATCACAAAATCCCCGAATTCCTCCCGGATATCCAGCACAAAATGCGGAAATCCATGTTGCACCGCGGCCATCCGCGCATCATTGAAAGAGTCCAGATTACAACAACCCGTCTCTTTCTTCGAAGCGCCCGCGCTGGCATAATCCCAGGTCTTCATGGTAATGCCTACGACTTCATAACCCTGGTCATGGAGCATGAGGGCCGTAACGGTACTGTCTATACCGCCGCTCATCGCCACCAAAACCTTTCCTTTACGGCTCATATGATACTTTTTGAGAACCGCAAATTTACGCCAAAATAGCCGATAAACGCGTAGCTGATATCTTCCAGATACTCAGTCGGTTATTGTTTGCAATAGGCGTGCAGCACGCGCATTTCGCCATCCTGGACCACCACGTCCTTCCACGAGGCGGTATCTTCGATATGCACCACATAAGCCGTGGTTTGCGCCTCTTTGACCTCCTTGACCCAGCCGATGCTGAAATCGTAATAATTGCTGCGCACCAGTTCCCGTACATCGGCCGGCATCTCCTTTTCCGTATAGGTGAGTATCGAAAAGGTGAAGTTGCCTTTGCGATCATAGAAAAAATGCGCCTTCGTGGGACCCTCGGAATACTCGGCTTGATATCCTGCAGCATCTTTGTACCATTGTGCGTCGTCCTGCTCGCCGGCACGTTGCCAGAAGTCCCGCGTGGCCCGGACCGCCGCCTTGTCGGTAGAGATGTTGTGGAGGTTGAGCAAATAAGCCTGGTCCGATGTGGATGTCTGCGCCTGTGTCATAGTGCCGGCGGTTACGAACACGCCGGTCAGCAACAGGCCAATGATTGCTTTCATAAAATGTTTTTTGATGATGAAGTAAAATTACTCCGTCATCTTCCGGATCGCAAGCCAAAACAAGCCACTGACGTTATCGGTGATTGATTGCAGTTCCTCAATGAGCAACCGGGGGTGTGAGCCCGGATGCCCGGCACTAAGGTCTGTTAGGTTGTAATTTCTTTAACAAAGCCTCTTTGCGGCTTCGCGAGACGGGTACGCTGGACTCGTCCGACATCACGAGATAACCGCCCTCGCCTTTGATGTATTTGCAGACCTCGTTGAGATTGATGAGATGTGAATGATGCACGCGTAAAAAGCTGTAGTCTTCCAGCAGCTCTTCGATCTCTTTGAGCGTCTTCGATGCGATGATCTTTTGTTTTTCTTTGAGGGTTAGAACGGTGTAGTTGCTGTCGGAGACACAATGGACAATGCTGTCAACGGCTACCATCTCCAGACCTTCCATTGTCGGGATGGCGATCTTGGTGAACAGATTGGCGGGACTCTGCAGCTTTTGAAAAAGCAGATCGAACTGCTGCGCGAGCGGCGCCTTCAGCCGCTGTTCCACCTTGCGGATCGAGGATTGCAGCTCCTCGCGATCGATGGGTTTTAACAGGTAATCCAACGCACTGTGACGGATGGCCTTGATTGCATATTGATCATAGCTCGTGGTAAAGATCAGCTCGAAGTCCAGGTCCTTCACCTTGTCCAGCAACTCGAAACCATTCATCCGCGGCATCTCGATGTCGAGGAAGAGAAGCTGTGGCTGCAGCTCCCGGATGGGGCCCAGCGCCTGCGCACCGGAATGATAGATGCCATCGACATGGACTTGCGGGCAATATCTTCCGAGCAGGATCGCCAGGGCTTCTGTACAGTAGGGCTCGTCGTCGACAATAAAAGCGTTGATCATAAAGGACTATATATGTTTGGCCTGCGGCCCGTTTAGCTATAAGCCGGCTCGCCTGCCGGATAATTGATCTTGACGGTCAACGTGACCTGCGTTCCCGCAGGCTCTCCATGTTCGTCGTAAAGGTCTTCGATCACAAAGAACGGCGTCGCCGTATCCACGCCCGATAGCAACGCCATCCGCTCGGCCGTGATCTGCATGCCCATCGATTTATGCCGCTCCACCGATTTGCTTTTTAAAAGCGCGGCATGCCGGCGCCCGACGCCATTATCCCGGACCACACAGGTAAGCATATCGCCATTGGCCGAAAAACTGATGGTCAGCGTGCCCCGTTCTTCTTTATGCATAAGCCCATGCCACACGGCATTTTCCACAAACGGCTGCACCAGCAATGGCGGGATGCGGATGTCGTCGATCTCGAGCTCGTCCGCGACAATGATCCGGTAGTCAAAGGCATCCTTGAACCGCAGCCGCTCCATATCCAGATAAAGCCGCAGGATATCGATCTCTTCGGCCAGACTGATATAGGGATGTCTCGAATGGTTCATGATCATCCGCATCAGCCGCGAGAACTTCGTGAGATAGTCGGATGCTGCCTCCGTCTCATGCCCGAGGATAAACCTGTTGATCGCATTCAGACAGTTGAAGATGAAGTGCGGGTTCATCTGTGACCGCAGCGCCTGGATCTCCAGTTCCTTGGCCCGTTGCTGCAACGCCACCCGCGCCCGTTCTCCTTCCAGCCGTTGGATCTCCAGATCGTCTTCCGCCTGTTTCCGTCGATGCTCGGCATTCCTCCGTTTCAACCTGATGATCCAGATATATATGCCCGCAAACAACAGCAGCACCACGATGCCGCCGATGAGCATATTCTTGATCATCATCTCCTGATTCAGACACAGATCTTCCAGCTGTTTGTCTTCACGGAGCAGCCGGATCTTCTGTTCAAAACCAAAAGATGCAAAACGCCCTTTGACCTGGTCATTCAGCACGCTATCCTTAAGGATGATATAGCGCTTATAATAAAAATAGGCGCTGTCGGTACGTTTGGTCCGGTCGTAGTAGATCGATAGAAGCTGACAGGCGTCCCGGATATTCTGCCGGGCATCCGTACTTTGTGCCAGCGCCAGGTCCTCGCGTGCATATTGGAACGCCTGCGCATCCTGGTGCAATCCGAAATAGGTCCTGGCCAGATCTGCCTCGCAGCGCATGAGCTGATTCCCGTCGTTCATCTCGCGTTGGTACACGATACTCTTGAGAAAATAGGGTAGGGCGCCGCCGTAATCCTGGCGAAAAAGATAATATTCACCCTTGCTTACGAGGAAGGTACGGATCAGGGCCGGCGGCAGCTTCGCGCTGTCGAGCGTGGCATAGATATACAAGGCACTGTCGTATTGATGCTGCCGTGTCTTCAGCTCGGCATACCCCGTGAGGTCCCAGGGATCCATTTGCAACGGTGAACCCCTACCGAGAGCCAGGCGAAAATATTTTTCCGCCGAGTTATAGTCCTCTATCTGGATGAACATACCCGCCAGAAGTTTATATTGGACATGCACCATGTTGCTGTCCTTAAGTGCTTCTGCGATCTGAATGCATTGCTGGAGCGTATCGAACGCCCGCGCATAATCGCCTCGCTCCCGGTACGCTTCGGCGGTCACGGATAGATAGTAGACCTCTTCGAGCCGGTTGCCGGTCCGCCGCGCCTCCTTTCGCGCGAGCTGGAAATAATGCACTGCCTCGTCGAAGTGGCTCTGCGCAAAAAGCGAAAAGCCGAGGGTATAATAGGCCAGGGTGATCCCATACTTGTCATCCGTTCTCGCAAACCAGCTCAGGCTTTCCCGCGCAAGCTGCTCGGACAGCACAAATTGATCGTTCCCATGCCCTTTGATCGCCGCTTCGCAGGCCAGCGCGATGGCAATGCCATGCGTATAGCCGATCTTTTTGGATCGCTGCAAGGCGTCCTCCGCATAGCAAGCCGCGGGACCATAGGACCCCATCTGTTTGTGAATGAGGAAACCTATGATCTGATGCTCGATGCTGTCGATCTTCCCGCGTTCGGCAGCCGCGGGATCGGTGGGTTCACCCGCCGCCCGTACCACCCCGGTGAACAGCACGAATACCATAGAAATGTAGAAGATTCTCATGGAAGACAATTCCACTAAAGTTAACTAAACCGCTGCGAAATCCCACCCACCGCCGGTGCCATTGAGCCGTTAACGTTGACCCGCTGTCACCTGCGCGCGCCGGTGAGCAGTTGGCCTCCCGCCGGACCGTTGGCGCCCCCCTGACTTGGGCGCTTGTCCGGCTTCCATAGTGAAAAACTTTAGGAAAACTTCTTCTCCCCGCGGATCATAAATAGTGTAAATTGCCCTTCAGCTAAAAAAATAATATTATGATAAAGCTTCAAGTAATTGGCAACCTGGGTAAGGACTGTGTCACCAATACGGTGAATGGGAAGAATGTGATCAATTTCAACGTGGCCCACACCGAGAAATTCCGCGATGCCCAAGGAAACCAAAAAGATAAGACGATTTGGGTGGAATGTGCTTATTGGACGGACCGTACCGGCATCGCCCCCTATCTCAAAAAAGGCACCCAGGTATATGCAGAAGGGACCCCCGAAGTCCGGACCTATCCCAAGAACGACGGGACTACCGGCGTCTCGCTGACGCTCCGCGTACAGTCCGTTCAGCTCCTGGGCAGCCGCGGCTCGGAAGGTGGTGGCGGTTACTCCGGCGGCAATGAAGGCGGCTATTCGGCGCAGTCCAGCCCCTCGCGCGTCCCCTCGGCCGGCGACATCACCGAGCCCATCGACGATCTTCCGTTCTAATTTCTTGAGAATCCCCGGTTTACCGGGGATTTTGCTTTTCGTAGGCCCGCACCCAGGCCTCCACCTCCGCCCGGCTCACCGGCAGTCGGGCCCTCCCGCCGGGCCGTTGGCGCCCCTCTGTCTTGGGCGCTTGCCCGGCTTCGACATTCACTACCACCAGCCAACCCGTCCTGCCTGGCATAGCCTCAAAAGCATTTACCAATTCATTCTGTTCGCTCACCAGCGGATGCCCACTGGTAGGATTCCACAACTCCTTGGCACACAGACATCCCATCGTAGGCGTCAACGGATAGAACGGCCGGCCTTTATAATAGTCCGGATCGATGGTCGTCCCATGCGCAATGATCTCCGTCCGGCCGATCGCTCCCGCATCAAAAGCCTCCATCATCGGCGCATAGGACTGCCAGCTTGCCGGCAGCAGCTTTCGATAACGTTCTATCGAATCTCCAACAAACAGCGTTGAATCATGAAAATAGTCCGCCCATTTCCCTTCGCCCGGCATCAGCAATTGCAGATTCGGTGTCGGGCCGATAAAATCTGTATGCGAAACATCCGTCCCGGTGATGCTAAAGACCCCTTGCGGGGTATTCCCGTTGGTAAGAAAATACGGTAACCCCGGACCGCTCCGCGCTAACTGATCGAAAACCGCCAGCCGCCCATCGCTATTCCGTGCAAAACTCCCATCGGCATACTGCACGATGGCTAGTCCCGGATAATCCCGGTCCCATCGCTGAAAGGAGTATATGACTTTACTACCCTCCTCCTTCGCCATACCCAACAGCTCCGTGACGGGCGGCGTCGCCTCGGGGCCACCCGCACCCAGGTAGTTGAACAAAGCCTGCAAGACCGCCACCGAATCATAACCCGGAAACCGCTCTACAATCCGGAATTTCAGCGAATCCACATACGCTACGGTCGTATCTGCCCGGTAGAGATACACGGCAGCAACCGCGAAAAGTTTGGGGGCTTTCTCCCTCGACAGCACCGCCGCCATCTCCTTCCGGTAGCGCGAAGGCTCGACGGCGTAAACTGCTTCCAGCAAGGCCAGCCGCGTATCATACTGCAAAGAATCATACCCGGCGAACATCCGCCCAAAACCAGCCCGCACCTCGGGGCCGTCAAAAAGGAATTGCCCGACCGCCCAGCAGGCCGAGAGATACCCCTCTTCCGTGTCACTGTCCAGCGGTTCGGCAAAATGCTTCGTCACCACCCGCTCCCGCAGATCCTTCCCGAGTGCCATCCGCTTGTTGTACAGCACAAAATCCGTGTGGATATCCTCGAGCCGCGTCTGCGCCCACCCCGGCTCCGCCGCCGCCAGCAGCAATAGCATAAATAGCATCTTCATGCCCCCGAATTTAGCCTAAATTCTGTCGATTGGTATAACTTTATGTATTTTTTTTTAACAAATAGTATAACTTTATGCAAAGATCGATATGCATTTTCGACCTATCTATAATGAACTTTTCGCCCATCTGGAGAAAAAACAGGTCACCGTTATCACCGGCATGCGCCGCGTGGGTAAAAGCACCGCGGTAAAATACCTGCTCGAGCATGTGGGACACAAGAATCATATTTATCTGGACTGTGAGCGTGTAGAGATACGGTTCATTTTGAATGAACCCAACTATGAAAGCATCCGGGATGCGTTGGAATATCGGGGCCTCGACTTTTCCAAACCTTGCTTGATCGCGATAGACGAGATCCAACTCGTAAGCGGTCTTCCCAGCGTGATCAAATACTTATACGATACCTATGGTGTAAAATTCATAGTCACCGGATCGAGCTCTTATTATATGAAAAACACTTTTTCAGAAAGTCTGGCTGGACGCAAACGAATATTTGAGATGCACCCGCTTAATTTTCGCGAATTCCTGGTCTTTCGATCGCTCTGGAAAGAAGTGTTTCAAAAACAAGCCTGGAAGCCTTTCAGTACTCAATGGTATAACCTGGCAAAGGACTGGTACGATGAATATGTAAAGTATGGTGGATTTCCGGAAGTTGTTATGGAAAAAAAACCGGCAGACAAAAGAGAACTTCTGCTCGATATCCTGAATTCTTTTATAGAATTGGATGTAAAGTTGCTTGCAGATTTTACCGCCAGCGAAGAATTGTTCAAACTTTGCAAACTTCTGGCAGCCCGGTCGGGCAATAAGATCGACCACACCAAGTTAAGCAGTGTATCAGGAGTCTCCCGGCATAAGATCGCAGCCTACGTGCAATTGTTGGAACAAACTTACCTGATCCACCAGTTAAGTCCTTTCGCCAAAAATATCGACAAAGAGATCTCTCAACAAAAAAAGCTGTACTTCGCCGATACCGGTTTGCTACAGGTCTTGGCTGAAAATCAACTTTCTTCAGGTCAATTGTTCGAGAATGCCATTGCCGCCCAATTAAAGCCCATGGGGGAATTGCAGTACTATCAAAAGAAATCTGGCCAGGAGATCGACTTTATTTTTAAAGGGAATATGGCGCTGGAAGTAAAGGAAACGCCCTTGGAACAGGACAAAAACACTCTTCGTCAACGGGCGTCGTCGATCGATATTTCCAGGCATCTGCTCATTGGCCATTACCCCGATAAAGTTGGATTTCGGGATTTCATCTGGGCCGGCTCGATCTACTAAAAAACCCGCGTAAACATTTTGTTCACGCGAGTTCAATAGCAATAGAGTGATATATTCCTAATATCCCGGATTCTGCTGCGAAGCGATATTCGGATTCCGCAGGATCTCCTGCTGCGGGATCGGCATCAGCCGCGCGAAATACCCAAAAGGAATGTTCAAGGCATCTCCCGTGACATCATCGCCATCGTCATGCAAACGGTTGACATCCTGTCCAAGCCGCTGCAGATCATAGAACCGGTCCCCTTCAAAAGCCAGTTCCTTCCGGCGCTCCGTGATGATATCGCTCAGGAGGGTCGGACCCGAGTCGGGATAACCTGCAAAAGCCGGATCGCGCTGCGCCATCAACGCATTCAGCCATTGCCGGGCATCCGCGTCGTCGTTCATGCGGTTGGCACATTCCGCGGCGATGAGATAGACCTCCGCCAGCCGGATCACCTTGAGGTTGTCTTTATCCGTATTCAGCGAATTGGGATATTTGTTGACTAGGATGGCGGGCACGAAGGCCGCGGTATAGCCGTAAACCAGCAATTGGCCACGCGCATCGGTGGGGCTGTAGAGCGAAGCCAGGGCGCTGTCGCAGAACACATCCTGGTAACCATGCTCGTAGAACGCCCCCAGATCATCGGTGCCGTTATTGTTCACCGCGTCGCAGTCGATCTCGAACATCACCTCCACGCCACCCGTTTGCACACCCGGGTTATTCCAAAAGGCCGTCAGCGCCTGCGGCGTCACAAGGGTGAACGGACCGCCCTGGATCACATCCGTCGCAGCCGCATAGGCATCGGCATAATCGCCCATATACATATAGACCCGCGCGAGAAGACCTTCGATCGCATAATGGCTGATAAACACGGAGCTCACATATTGCGGCGCCGACGCCATCGCCTTGTTGAGATCGCTCACGATCTGCGCATATACCTGCGCCACCGTCGACCTTGCAGGAAGGGTGTTGACATTATAATGGAGTACCAGCGGTACGCCCAGCCCGGTGGAGTCGAAAGTATAAGGCCCGCCGTAGATATTCACGAGCTTGAAATAGAGCAATGCCCGTAGCGCATAGGCCTGCGCCTTGACGGTGGCGGCAGCAGCGCCGGTGTCGGGGGCATCGATGATCTGGTTCGCTTCCAGGATGCCGTTATACGATTCCTGCCACATGCCCTGGACCACCCCGTCCGCGACAGGCGTATTGTATTCCCATTGTACCACATACCGTCCGCTGTTGCGGGCCTGTAACCAGATATTATCGGCCATCAGATCGCCCAGGATGGGGAAGTCGCGGCCGAATTGGTCGACGTTCCGCAGCTCGGCATATAGCCCGTTGAGGGCGGTCGACAGCAGCTGCGGCGTATTCAGCGCTTCGTTCGTAGGTAAAGCGCCAGCCGGGGTTTTGTCTACAAATGATTTGGAGCAGGAGCCCAGCGCCAATCCCAACGCCGTAATCCAAATGAAATATAGTTTGTGCTTGTTCATACTTTTCGTTTTGAGGATAGTTTTTCATTCATTAGAACCCGATCTTGATACCGCCTGCGATCGTTTTGGGGATCAGCACTTCCAGGTTGGCCTGGCTGTTGATACCGGATTCCGGATCATAAGGCAGGTTCTTGTCGACACCCCAGGTGGCCAGATTGGTTCCGCGGATATAGATGCTCAGCTTGTCGATCTTCAGCTTCTTCAAAATAGTAGCCGGCAGATTATAGCTGAACTGCAGATTTCGCAGCCGGATATAGTTGCCTTTGTACAGCCACCTTGTGCTGGGCTGGCTGCTCTGGCTCGGGTCGCCATATATGATCTGCGGGACATTGGTCTTGTCGCCGGGCTTCTGCCAGGCTGTGAGCTGGCTGCTCAGCTGATTGAGCCCGCCCACATATCCCCCGTCGCTGTTGAGATAGTTGAACCAGCTGTCGAAGATATAGTTGCCATACTGGTAGTCGAACTGGAAGTCCAGCACCCACGGACCCAGCGTAAAGGTGTTGTCCAGGCCGCCGAAGAACTTCGGGGCTGCCGAAAGATTATCCAGCGAATACGCAGCACTGTTATAATTATTAGTCAGCGTTTTCCTGGTGGCGTCCGTATACCATTGCGCCGCCCCCGTTTGCGAGTTGACACCTGCCCATATCGGCAGATAGTATTCCTGCAGGTCGTGGCCCACCGTATACTGGAACTGGCCGCTCGGGATCGAAGTGCCCTTGTACAGGTTCGTTACCCGGTTCATATTATGCGAGATGTTGAACTGGATCTCCCATTGGAAAAGCGGAGTGACCACCGGCCGGGCGTTGATCAGCAGCTCGAACCCCTTGTTCACCAGGCTGCCTACATTCTCGTTCTGTGAAGCGAAACCAGTGGTATAGGAGAAGGGCACCGGGGACAACAGGTCGTTGGTCGTCCGGTGATAATAATCGATGGTACCGTCGATCCTGTCCTTGAGGACGGCAAAATCCAGCCCGAGGTCCAGCGATTCGTTCTTTTCCCAGGTGAGGCCACTGTCGCCTACATTGGTGGGTACCAGACCAGCCTGCCCGCTATAGTTCGAAGAGCCATAGGTCGGCAGGGCCGTGTAGAATCCAAACCCGTTCGTATTCCCCGTTTGCCCGTAAGATGCCCGCAGCTTCAGCAGGTCGAAAATATGTTGATCCTTCATGAATGCCTCCTCATTGATATTCCAGCTGGCGCCTACCGAGTAGAAGCTACCCCAGCGATGCTCTGCCCCAAACACCGAGGACTCGTCCCGGCGAAGGCTACCGCTGATCACATACCGGTCCTTATAGTTGAAATCGGCAATACCGAAATAAGAAAAGGTCGATTGTTCCTGCGGCAGTGCGGAAGCCTGGGTAGGATTCGCGGCGTTGACAAGATATTTCAGTCCCAGGGTTTGCGGGAAGCCATGACCCATAGCATTCAGCGAATACAATTTGAAATCATAGGCTTCTACCCCTGCCTTGACATCGAAATATTCATCGCCCTCCTTGTTGATCTTTTGCTTCAGGTCTGCGAAATTCGACCAGGTATAGTCGAAAACGCGGGCGTAGTTGGAGGAAGCAAATCCCTGTTGCTGATACCCGTCGCCATAAAAGGGATTCCAGTACTGGTCTTCCTGTACCGCGACATACTCCCCGGCAAACCGGGAGGTGAACTTCAGGTTGTCCAGGATCTTCAGTTCGCCCGAGGTGCTGCCCCGCAGCGCGGTCTGTTGTGCCTGGTTATTGTTCCAGGCCGCGGTTACCAGCGGGTTGTAGATCGATGCCCCTACCGGGAACTCGTTCAGGCTATCGTATTGGCCCCACCGCAATTGGCCGTTCGGCAGCCGCGGCGTATACCAGGGTAGTGTGAAGAAGGACGCCAGCACCGGGTTGGCGTAGGTCCCGCCATTGGACGGCGTATGCTGGTTCGTATTGGTACCGTTGATATTGGCCGAAAGGGTGAACCGGTCGGAAGCCTTATGCGTGACCGCCAGCGCGCCCGTAAACCGTTGAAAATCGCTGGCGATGCTAATCCCCTTTTGATCGAAATAGCCCGCCGATGCATATATAGTGGTCTTATCGTTACCGCCGGCCATCGACATCGTCACCTGGCTCTGGCCGCCCTTTTGCGAGGCGACATCGAACCAGTTCGTATTCGTGGACGTATAGTTGGCCGGATATCCAAGGGCCTGTGTGATGAGCTGGTCGGCATCGCCGTTGTTGGTGACATAGCCCGCATTGATAAGTGCCTGGCGCAACGTCGTCTGCAACCCCAGCGAGTTCTCCGGTACATTGCTCGGCGTATAGGCCCGGCTGTTCTGTCCAAACTCACCCGTGAGGGAGAAATGCGTCAGCCCCGCACGCCCCCGTTTCGTCGTGACCAGCACGACCCCGTTACCGGCACGCGACCCATACGGCGCCGTGGAAGCCGCGTCCTTGAGCACCGAGATATTGTCGATATCGTCGGGGTTCATGGCGCTGAGGGGGTTGGCGGTCGTGGTGTTGACCGTGAGATCGGTGGTCGTGGTGATGGCCCCGTCGATCACCCAAAGGGGGCTCGTGCTGGCATTGACACTCCCGATACCGCGGATAACGATATCCGTGCCCGAACCCGGCGCCCCGGAAGCCGAAGACACATACATGCCCGGCACCGACCCCTGCAGGGCCTTGTCCACCGAAGTAAAAGGCCTGTCGGCGACGATCTTGCCGCTCACCGTGGTGACGGCTCCCGTGACATTGGTTTTGTTTTGCGTTCCATAGGCTACGACTACGACTTCGCTAAGGCTCTTGTTCGCCGGCTGTAGCGACACCGTCCCGATGGTCGTCTTTCCGGAAATGCCTACCTCCAGGGTAGAGAAATTGACGGCGGAGATCACAAGGGTCCTGGCGTTGTCCGGAACGGTGAGCATAAAGCTGCCGTTGTTATCCGTGCTCGTACCCCTGTTCGAACCCTTCACGGCGATGGAAGCCCCGATTACCGGCGCCCCGTTCGCATCCAGAATGGTTCCTGAAATGGTGTGACTCTGTGCGGAAACTTGTCCTATGAGCAAGACAAAGCTCCATAGGAAGAGGAAAAATCTTCTCATACGAGTTGTTTTAGTGAAAGAAAGTCGATCGAATTATATAACAAAATTAACGATATAAGTCCCTTTCGAAGTTGCCTCTCATGTAATTGACGATCTTTGCGTCTCTTAAAAGTAACGCATGACGAATACATCTATTGTTGTCCCCTATGAAGAGCTGCATGATTTTACGCTTTCGGTCTTTCAAAACATGGGCTGTCCGCCGCAGGATGCCGTCACCGCGGCCACCGCTTTGCTCAGCGCCGATCTCCGGGGCATCGATTCGCATGGCGTTGCCCGTTTGTCCGGGTACGTCCGGCTGCAGGAGGCTGGGCGGGCCAACCCCAAACCCAATGTGCGGGTGATCCATGAGACACCCTCCACCGCTGTAGTCGACGGCGACAGTGGACTAGGCCTCGTCGTCGCTCCCTATGCGATGCAGATCGCGATCGAAAAAGCCGCAGCCGTAGGCACTGGGTGGGTCAGCGTCCAGAACTCCAACCACTTCGGCATCGCCGGATATCATGCCCTGAAGGCAATCCAGAGGGATATGATCGGCATCGCCATGACCAATGCGAGCGCCCTCGTCGCGCCTACCTTTTCACTGGAACGCCTGCTCGGCACCAATCCCATCTGCGTCGCAGTGCCGGCAGGGGAGGAGCCACCCTTCGTCGCCGACCTCGCTACGACGACCGCCGCCAACGGTAAGCTGGAGATCCTTCAGCGTAAGAACGAAGCGGCACCTTTCGGCTGGATCCAGGACAAGGATGGCCACCCCTCTACCAATGCCCATGAACTCAAATCCGGCGGTGCCCTCCTGCCTCTCGGCGGCGACCGTGACCATGGCAGCCACAAAGGCTATGCTCTCGGCGCCGTCGTCGACATCTTTTCCGCCGTGCTCAGCGGCGCCAACTATGGACCATGGGTGCCACCTTTCCCCGCCTATGTCCCCATGCCCACCGGTATGCCCGGAAAAGGCATCGGCCATTTCTTCGGGGCCATGCGTGTCGACGCTTTCCGCCCCGCCGCCGACTTCAAAACACATATGGATCACTGGATCAGGCGTTTTCGAAGCGCCAAACCCGTCCCCGGCGCGGATCGCGTGCTGATCCCTGGTGATCCCGAACGGGAGATGGAGCACGAACGCCGCCTCCACGGTATCCCCCTGCTGCCCGCCGTGGTGGAAGATCTTAAGAACATCGCCCAAAAGCTGGGGGTGGAAAGCAAGCTTTTTGAAAATTTCTAACGCCGCAGACGTTATCTTTGCGGTCCCAAAAAGATAGCATGAAGATTATGAAATTCGGCGGCACCTCGGTCGGTAAGCCCGAAAGGATGCGCCAGGTCAGCCAGCTCATCACCGCGGATGCGGAACCCAAGATCGTCGTACTCAGCGCCCTCAGCGGCACGACCAACTCCCTCGTGGAGATCGGCAACGCCATCTCCGGCGGCGCCCGCGAAAAAGCCAAGGAACTCATCGACAAGCTGGAGGCCCACTACCAGGGCTTTATCAAGGACCTCGTGAAGAAGGATGCCTCGCTGAACAAGGCCAGATCCATCGTCGCCGAGCATTTCGAATTCCTGAACATCATCCTGAAGATCTCCTTCAGCGAAGCGCTGAACAAGGACATCCTCGCCCAGGGCGAGCTGTTGTCTACCAAGCTATTCTCCGTATTCTGCGAAGAGAACGGCATCGATCACCTGCTGCTGCCAGCCCTCGAGTTCATGAGCATCGACAGCCACGACGAACCCCAGATCAACGGCATCAAGGCAAAGCTCACCCAGCTTCTGCAGCAACACAAGGATAAAACCCTTTTCATTACCCAGGGTTATATCTGCCGCAACGCCCGCGGCGAGGTGGACAACCTCAAACGCGGTGGCAGCGACTACAGCGCCTCGCTCATCGCCGCAGCCATCAACGCCAGCGTTTGCGAGATCTGGACGGATATCGACGGCATGCACAACAACGACCCGCGCGTCGTCAAAAAGACCTTTGCCATCGACCAGCTCAGTTTCGAAGAAGCAGCCGAACTCGCCTACTTTGGCGCCAAGATCCTGCATCCGGCCTCCATCTGGCCCGCACAGTTCTATCGCGTGCCGGTGAAACTGCTCAACACCATGCAGCCCGAGGCCAAAGGGACCCTCATCACCGAAGAAGCCGGCTCCGTTGGCGTAAAAGCCATCGCGGCCAAAGATGGTATCGTCGCCATCAATATCCGCAGTAGCCGCATGCTCCTGGCCTACGGCTTTCTCCGTAAGATCTTCGAGGTCTTCGAAAAATACCGCACTCCGGTGGATATGGTCACTACCTCCGAAGTAGCGGTGTCCCTCACCATCGAAAGCACTGCCGAGATGAAATCCATCGTCCGTGAACTGGAACCGTTTGGGACCATCGAAGTGGAGGAGAACCATAGCATCGTCTCGATCGTCGGCAATGAGCTGACCCAGACTCCGGACGTGCTGAGCAAGCTGTTCGATTCATTGAAGCAGGTGCCGGTCCGCATGGTCAGCTACGGGGGCAGCAAACACAATGTGTCGGTGCTCATCCCCTCATCCCATAAGACCGCGACCCTGCAAAGGCTCAACAAAGGACTCTTTAATCTCGATTAAAGCGAAGCTTCTTATACTAACGGCCCTGCTCCTGCAGGGACTTTGCCTGTCGGCCCAGCCGGTGAGCAACTACCTATCCGGCACCATCGTGGATTCCGCCGGCGGCACCCCCCTCGCCGGCGTCAGCGTATTCCTCAACAATACCTCCCGCGGCACGGCAACCGGCGCCAAAGGCGATTTCCGCCTGGACATACCCCGGGGCACTTACCAATTGGTATTCTCGGCGATCGGATATACCACCCGGGTGATCGACGTCAACGGCGCTCACCTTCCTCCACCCTTGCACCTGCTCCTGCACCCGAAAGCCACCGAGCTGGCCGCCGTGACCGTCGAACCATATGACAAACACGGATGGGCGAAATGGGGTAAGTTCTTCATCGAGAACTTCATCGGCACCACGGAAAATGCCGCCGACTGCAAGCTCAGGAATCACGACGTACTCCGGTTTTACTATTCCCGCCGGAGCAACCGGCTTTCCGTGACCGCTGCCGAACCCCTGCAGATCGACAACAACGCCCTCGGTTATACCCTCACTTTTCAGCTGGAAGGCTTCAAAGCCGATTTCAATAATAAATATGTGCAGTCTTTCGGTTACCCCTATTTCCAGCCGATGACGCCCAGGAATGCGGATCGGGAGAAGTACTGGGCCTTTAAACGACGACAGGCCTACACCGGCTCGATGCTCCAGTTCATGCGCAGTCTCTATGGCGGCCATTCGATCACTCGAGGTTTTCTAATCCAAAAAGAGGTAACGGGACCCAACGCGGAAAAACGCCGGGTCAAAACCATCTACCGGCCGGATTTTCAAAAACCCGGCAGCTTCCCGATGGATACCCTGCATTATTTCTGGAATGTACTGCGGCAACCCGATGTCATTACCTGGCGGGAGGTCGTCCCGCCGGACAGTATATTCAAGGTGGCGCCGGACGGAAGCCGCGAACTGTACTTCGGTACGCCGGTGATTGTACTCTTTGGCGTCCGCGAGGCCGCCGGCAGCGAGCTTAAAGAATCGGAGCTGAAACTGGTCACCCCACAGCCCATAAAAGTGGAAGAGAATGGCAATTACTACCCGGCGCAGGAAGTACTGAGCACCGGCTACTGGGGCCAAACGGAAAAGATCTGCAACCTCCTGCCGCTGGACTACGGCTTCTAATGAATCCACCCGTTCACCTTCATCCATTCCGCAAGCCGGTCCGGCCACTGGTCACCCCCGGACGTAGGATTCCACATCCCAAACCCATGCCCTCCTTTCGGAAAGACATGCATTTCGGCGGGCACATGGTGCTTTTCCAGTGCCTCATAGAAATAAAGGCTATTCACCACCATCACCGTCTTGTCGTCTTCGGCATGGACCAGAAAAGTCGGCGGCGTCTGGTCCGTGACCTGAAGTTCGTTGGAATAGAGTTGTATCTGCGCCGGATCGGGATGCTTTCCCAGCAGATAGTCGCGCGAACCCCGGTGGCCGATGCTGTCGGAAAAAGAAATCACGGGATATAAAAGGACCATGAAATCCGGTCGCAGCGAGACACCGGCGGTATTTTCGATCACCGCATGGTTGAAATGTGTTCCCGCCGTGGAAGCCAGGTGGCCGCCGGCGGAGAAACCCATGATGCCTACCGCGCCGGGATTGACACCCCAATCTTTGGCATGCTCCCGCACCACCTGGATCGCCCGTTGCGCATCCTGCAAAGGCCCGATGGTCTTGTCTACCATGGTCTCGTCGCTGGGCAGCCGGTATTTCAGCAAAAAAGCGGTGATGCCCAGGCTGTTCAGCCATTTGCAGACATCGGTGCCCTCATGTGTCATCGCCAAATGCACATAACCCCCGCCGGGGCACACGACCACCGCGGTTCCATTCGCCGTGCCTGCCGCCGGGATATAGACCGTGAGGGTAGGGCGGCTCACCAAACTGTAAGAATAACGTAGCGGGTTCCCCGACGAATCGATCTTTTGCTGGTCGGGTACGGGCTTGGAATTGGGAATAGGCCGATCTCCATAAAGTGGGAGTTCCTGTTGGGCATGGGCCAGACTGCAGGGAAATAAAAACATGACTGTCGGAAATAAAAAAAGGACGAGAAGCTTTCTCATCCTTAAATGTACAAAAAAAGATCAGCTTAGATGATCAGCATGGCATCGCCATAGCTAAAGAAGCGGTATTTGTCTTTGATCGCTTTTTTATAGGCCTCCATCGCCAGATCATAGCCGGCAAAAGCACATACCATGATCAGCAGGCTCGTCTTGGGGAGATGGAAATTGGTGACCAGGGCGTCCGCAATATTGAATTGATACGGCGGATGGATAAAGGTATTGGTCCAACCTTCGGAAGGCTTCAAGAGTTTCTCTGCCGTAAAGCTGGATTCGATTGCGCGCATCGTCGTCGTCCCGATGGAACAGATGCGGTGATTGCCCAGCCGGGCCTTGTTGACGATCTTGCAGGCATCCTCTTCGATCCGGTAATATTCCGCATCCATCTTATGTTTGCTGAGATCCTCCACCTCGATGGGCCTAAAGGTGCCCAGACCCGTGTGCAACGTAATCTCGGCGAAACGTACTCCTTTGATCTCCAGGCGTTTGATCAGCTCCTTGCTGAAATGCAATCCGGCCGTGGGCGCTGCTACGGCACCCTCGTGCTTGGCGTATACCGTTTGGTAGCGCTCCTTATCTTCCTCATCCGGCTTGCGTTTGATGTATTTGGGTAACGGCGTCTCACCCAGGACTTCCAATACCTGGCGGAACTCTTCGTCGCTGCCGTCCCAAAGGAAACGGATCGTCCGTCCCCGGCTGGTGGTATTGTCGATCACCTCTGCCACCAACTCGTCGTTGTCCCCGAAATAAAGCTTGTTGCCGACCCGGATCTTCCTTGCCGGATCTACGATGACGTCCCAAAGCCGGTTCGGCTTGTTCAATTCACGGAGTAAAAAGACTTCGATCTTGGCGCCCGTTTTCTCCTTCCGGCCATACATCCGGGCCGGGAATACCTTGGTATTATTGACTACAAAAACATCTTTATCGTCGAAATAGTCGAGAATGTCCCTGAAATGCTTGTTTTCGATGTTGCCGGTCTTGCGGTGGACCACCATCATACGGCTGTCTTCTCTCTTTTTCGCAGGGTGTTGGGCAATAAGGTTTAGAGGTAAATCAAACTTGAACTGTGAAAGCTTCATGTGGAATGAAAATTTTAATTGTGTTATCGGCTAAGCTCGTCGGCTACAACATTCGCACATGATAATTCTATCCGCTATTATCATGTTACGGCATGATTTTGCAAGTCGGCGAAGGTACAACAAAAAGCCCGCATCTCCAAATTTCCTTTCCCCACCCGGCAACCCTGCGGATCGAATTAACGTCTATACAGCAAAATAATTTTCCCATATTGACGTCTTTTATGCAACTTGTATAGTAACCCTCCACTAATGAGAAGATCGACGCTGCTTGGTATACTCCTTCTATCTTTCGCCTTCTCCGCCGGTGCTCAGCGACATATAGGAAAAAAATACCCTGCCTTGTTGTGGGAGATCACCGGTAACGGGCTTAAAAAACCCTCCTACCTCTTTGGGACCATGCACGTCAGCAGCAAGCTGGTCTTCCATCTCAGCGACTCCTTCTATCTCGACATCAAAAATGCCGACGTCGTCGCCCTCGAGCTCGACCCCCAGCTCTGGCAGGACCAGCTCTTTCGCTTCGAGAGACTGCAGTCTAACCTGCGCTTCTATACCCAGGGCGCCCCCACCGACTTTATCAACGAGCACTCGTTTCAGCTCGAAAGGTACGAGGACCCCCTCCGCAGCGCCCTCAGCGACGAGCCCACCGTGATCAACGGCCTCCTCTACCGCACCTACCGCAGCCAGGCCGATTTCGAAGAGGACACCTACCTGGATCTCTACATCTACCAAACGGGGCGCAAACTGGGCAAACAAGCCACCGGCGTAGAGAATTACTTTCAAACCGAACGCCTCATCATGGAAGCCGCCCAGGACATGATGAAGGACAAAAAGAAACGAACGACCAACGACAACGACGGCGAAACCTCCTACGACATCGAGCGGAAGACCCAGGAAGCCTACCGCAAAGGAGATCTCGACCTGCTCGACTCACTGGAACGCCTTATGGAACCGTCCGAATCCTATATGGAGAAATTCCTCTACCGGCGCAACGAGATCCAGGCCGCCTCCATCGATAGCATCGTCCGGCGCCATTCGCTATTCGTAGGGGTAGGGGCCGCCCATCTTCCGGGCAAACGCGGGGTCATCGAATTGTTACGCCGCAAAGGATATACCCTCCGCCCCGTGATGATGCCGGATCAGGACGCTACCCACCGCGATGACATCGACAAGATCAGGGTGCCGGTGAGCTTCTCGCTCTTCAGCTCACCCGACGGCGCCTTTTCCGTTCAGCTGCCGGGCAAGCTCTACCGCCGTACCGACAGCCGTTCTCCCGACTCCTGGCAGTATGCCGATATGAGCAACGGAGCCTATTATATGATCGACAGGGTCAAGACCCACGCCTCCTTCTTCGGCCAGAAAGACGAGACCCTGCTGAAAAAAGTAGACAGTCTCCTCTACGAAGATATCCCGGGAAAAATACTCAAAAGGACATCCGTGATCCGCAACGGCTACAAGGGCTTCGATATCACCGCCCGCACGCGTCGTGGCGATATTCAACGCTACAATATCCTGGTGACACCTTACGAAGTTTGGGTGTTCAAGATGAGCGGCAATAACAATTATGTCGACGGCGCCGAAGCCGACCAGTTCTTCAATTCCATCCACATCCGCAACGACAACACCCGGGGCTGGAACAGCTTTACCCCCGCGCGCGGCGGCTTTACCATCCGCTGGCCCCGCACCCCGGCACAGAACAAGGACCTTTCAGGGACCGACGGCCTCGTCCGCTGGGAATACGAAGCCGCCGACTCGCTCACCGGCGACTCCTACCTCCTCTGGAAGTCCACGGTGCAGAACTACCGCTTCCTGGAAGAAGACACCGCCGATCTCGCCCTCATGGAACAAAGTTTCCGCAGCTCCGAATACATCGACCACCTTCTCTCGCGCCGTGCCGACCGGTTCGACCAGCATGCCTGTATCGATGCGACCTATCAGGGGAAGGACGGCTCCTTCATCCGCGCGAAATTCATCCTCCGCGGCGCGGACTATTACGTACTCGCCGCCCACAGCCACGGGAAGGAAAGAACTTTCGCCGATTTCTTCGGCTCCTTTGCCTTTACGCCTTATAACTACCCTCATTTCAGGGATTATGTAGACTCGTTCATGCACATCAGCGTGACCACTCCCATGGTCCCCGATGTCGACGCCGGCATGCGCCGCATTGTAGAACGCGCATCGAGCGAAGAGTTCCTCAATTCCCTTCCGGATTATACCAACTATTGGCCACGCCCCAAGACCGCCCTCTTCCAGGACGATTCCACCGGCGAGGCCGTCTACGTCTCCGTAGAAACTTTCCCGAAATATTATTATCCCAAGGATACTGCCACGTTCTGGCGCGACGAGACAAGCGAAAAAAGACTCCGCCGCGATCTCGTCGTGGGTGACCGCCGGCCCTATCACGACGGTACCCGTTTTGGCTACCGGTATAGCCTCACCGATACCAATACTACCCGCCGGCTCAACATATGGGCTTTCCTCGACGGAAAATATCTCTTTCGCGTCGTCTCGCTTACCGATTCACTCCGGGACAGCAGTGCCTTTCTGGATAAGTTCTATAGTACGCTGAGACCGGTGGGGCTCGGCGGGCCATCTGGCGCAGGCCAAACGGGCGCCGCCGCCGGGTTCTTCACCAGTAAGCTGGATACCTTCTTCCGCGACTTCTATAGCAAAGATTCTCTCGTCGCAAGAAAAGCGCGCGAAGCGATCCCGAATGTCTACTTTGGCGCCGCGGGGGTCCCTTTGTTGCTGAATGCCATAGGCAGTCTTCCCTATAACGATAAGGATTACTTCGAGACCAGGACAAAGCTCATCAACGAGCTCGGCTACATCAACGATTCCCTTGCCATTCCCGGTGTAGTAGCCGGCCTCAAAAACGTCTACGAAAAGGCAGGCGACACCAGCATTTTCCAGAATGCCGTCCTGAAAGCGCTCGCGCATCATAAGACCACCGCGGCGTATAGGCTGCTCGGTGAGCTGATGAGCGAGGACCCGCCCGTATTCGATAACAGTTCCGATTACAACTACCTTTTTCGCGATATCGGCGACTCCCTCGCCCTGGCCCGCATCCTCTTCCCCGGTTTGCTTCAGCTGGCCAGCGTCGACGACTACAAAAGTAATATCCAATCCCTGCTGGCCGACCTGGTCGACAGCGGCTACCTCCATGCCGCCGACTACACGTCGTACTTCAGCCAGATCTATTTCGACGCCAAGATCGCCTGGAAAAAACAAGAGGGAAAAGACGAAAAAAAATGGCAGAAGACGGAAGAGGCCGGCGACGACAACAGCGATGCCGACGACGATAACCAGAGTAACGCGCTCGGCGACTACGCCATTCTGCTCGAGCCTTTTGATAACCGGAATCCTACCATACCGCATTTCTTCGATAAGCTGCTGCAAAGCCGTGATGCGTCGTTACGGCTGACGACAAGTCTCCTCCTGCTGCGTCGTCACCACGATCTGCCCGACTCGCTGCTCCAGTCGCTGGCGGCAAACGACGCGACCCGCGCCGCGCTCTTTCAGGGCCTCACCGATATCCATCAGCAGGACAAATTCCCAAAGAAGTACCGGACACAGGAAGACATCGCCCGCAGCCTGCTTGTAGCGGGGCACGGCGCCGACGACTTCGCTGCGATCGAGCTCGTGGCGAAGCAACCCACCCAGTTCAAACAAAACAAAGGGACCGTCTATTTCTTCAGATATAAGATCACAAAAGATGACCCGTGGATGCTGGGGCTTAGCGGTATCCAGCCGGGAGATCACATTAGCACCGAACCATCCCTCGTGGTGGTCACCGGCAAAAAGATCCATGACGACACCCCCGAGGTCCAGCAATTCCAGGAACAATGGCGCCGGGTGCTGCTGTCCCGCCGTAAAAGTGCCGCCAATTTCTTCCAGGATAACGAGTACGCGCTCCGCCAGGATGACGATCAATAACGCCCGGCTCAGCCCGCGAGGCGCTGAAGGCTCGGGATCGCCGCGATTAGCTTCTTCGTATACTCGCTTTGGGGATGCCGGTAGATATGCTCCACATCACCCGCTTCCTCGATCCGGCCCTTGTTCATCACCACGATGCGATCGCTGATGTACCGGATCACGGAAAGATCGTGTGATATGAAGACCACGGTAAATCCAAAAGCCGCTTTGAGATCGTTCAGCAGGTTGAGCACCTGCGCCTGTACGCTGACGTCCAGCGCGGACACAGATTCATCGGCGACGATAAAAGAGGGTCGCAAGGCCAGCGCCCGCGCGATCACGATCCGTTGCCGCTGCCCGCCGGAGAATTCGTGCGGCCAGCGGTCGTAGTGCTCCGGCCGCAGACTCACTTTTTCCAACAACGCGATCACTTCGTCTCTCCGTTGTCCGGTGGTGCCGCCGATGCCATGTACCTTCATGGCCTCCGAGATGGCGCTGCCCACCGTCAATCGGGGATTCAGCGAGGAATAAGGGTCCTGAAAGATCAACTGCATGCGGCTCCGATAGGGCTTAAGCTCGTCACCCTTAAGGGCAGTCAGTTCCTGGCCTTCAAAAAAGATGCGTCCGCCGGTAGGGGCCGCCAAACGCAACAACGCCCGGCCGAGTGTTGTCTTGCCACAACCCGACTCTCCCACCAGTCCCAGCGTCTCGCCCGTAAATACATCGAAGCTCACCCCGTCTACCGCCTTTGTATAGCGCAAGACCTTTCCCAATAATGTTTTCTCCGCGGGATACCATACCCGGAGGTCTTCCACCTTCATCAGCTCGGCAGGGCCAGCCGCCGGCTTCGCTATGGGTGCCGCCGGCTCCGGTTCTCTCCCCTCCAGGAAATCACTGACCACCGGCAGCCGCTCGCCCTTCACATGCAAGGCCGGCCGGCAATTCAGCAGCCCCCGGGTATAAGGATGTTGAGGATTCCGAAACAGCTCCCGCACCGGCCCTTCTTCGACCACCTTCCCATGATACAGGACCAGGGCCTTATCGGCAATCTCTGCTACCACACCCAGATCATGCGTGATAAAGATGACGCCCATGTCTTCAGTGGCCTGGAGCTGTTTGATCAACTCCAGGATCGTCTTCTGCACTGTGACATCCAATGCCGTGGTGGGCTCGTCACAGATCAGCAGCGAAGGCCGGCTGCTCATCGCCATCGCGATCATCACCCGCTGTTTCTGACCGCCGCTGAGCTGATGTGGGTGGCGGTGATACATCCCCGCCGGGTCTGGTAGCTGTACCCGCCCGAACAAGGCGATGGTCTGCTCCCGGGCCTCTTCGGCTGATACTTTATGATGCGCCCGGATGGCTTCCGCCACCTGGTGCCCGCAGGTAAACACCGGGTTCAGCGAGGTCATCGGTTCCTGGAAGATCATCGCGATCTCCGCGCCGCGAATGTGCTCCAGCGTCCCGGGCGCCTGCTCGAGTAAATTAATCGTTCGCCCATCCCTTCCGGTGAAAAGGATCTTCCCCGACGTATACTTCGCCGGCGGTGAAGCGAGTAGCTGTAAGATGGAAAGAGAAGTAATGGATTTACCGGAACCCGATTCGCCTACCAGCGCCAGGATCTCGCCCCGGTTGACCTGTAAGCTGAGATCGTTAATGGCGGGCGTTAACCGCCCCTCGCTTTCAAACCCGATCCCCAAATTTTCGATAGACAATAAATCCGCCATGCAGACCTAAAAATAAGGATTTTGGGCGGTTTCTCAGGGCATCGGCTGTACGTCGATAACCGTATTGGCGACATTCGGTACTGCGACATAGATATCGCAAATCGCGCAGCTCTGTACGATCGCCGAGTCACTCAGCTGAAAGCTAAACTCCTGCCCTTGTTTAAGCCCGTACCCACCGAAATTACACCTGTTCGCTACGGTGAATACATTCGTATAAGTGGTATCGCCATCGAGCCACGACGCCAATAGTCTTGAGGAATCGATCTTTCCCGAGATCACCTGCACGGCGTAGTTCCCGCACACCCCATCGATCACCACCTTTCCCACGATCCGGTCAGGAGTCAGATGCTCCCGGCGACAGGAGGTCCCTGCAAGGATGATCACTGCGCTGGTTAACAACATTGCAACTTGAAAACCTTTATGGTTTGCCATATTATTTGCTTTCCCTTTTGACAAGAGATTGGCATCAACCGTTGCATGCCCCGGAAGAGTACATTAAAAACGCAGATGTCTTACCGTAAGACCGTTGTTGATCAATTGTTTCAGCGAATCGATGCCGATCCGGATATGCTTTTCGACATATTCCGCAGTGATCTTCAGGTCGCTATCCGCCGTCTTTACACCTTCCGGCGTCATCGGCTGATCGCTTACGAGCAGCAAGGCTCCCGTGGGTATCTTATTATAAAAACCCACGGAAAAGATCGTTGCGGTCTCCATGTCGATGGCGTAAGCCCTGATCTTTTGCAGATATTCCTTAAAGTTCTCGTCGTGCTCCCAAACCCTGCGGTTCGTGGTATAAACCGTTCCCGTCCAGTAGTCCACCGCATATTCGCGGATAGTGGTGGAGATGGCCTTTTGCAAGGCGAAGGCCGGCAATGCCGGCACCTCGGGCGGGAAATAATCGTTCGACGTACCTTCGCCCCGGATCGCCGCGATCGGCAGGATCAGATCTCCCAGCTTGTTCCGCTTTTTCAGACCGCCGCATTTGCCAAGAAAAAGCGCTGCCTTGGGTTGAATGGCCGTTAACAGGTCCATGATCGTAGCCGCACCCGGGCTGCCCATCCCGAAATTGATGATGGTGATATCGCCGGCCGTAGCACATTGCATCGGCCTGTGTTCGCCTATAACCTCCACATTATGCCAGTCCGCAAAAAGATGTACATAGTTGTCGAAGTTTGTCAGCAGGATATACTTGCCGAAGTTCTCCAATTTCTCCCCGGTGTATCGGGGCAGCCAGTTATTGACGATCTCTTCTTTAGTTTTCATTTATCCGTAAATTTAACAAATTGTTCTGGGCTATGATCAAGATCTACTATCCAAGCTACCCTTTTAAGATACGCGAACCCGAAAAAGACAAGGAAGAGATTTGGGACGAACTCCGCAAACAATGGGTTCGTCTGACCCCGGAAGAATGGGTCAGGCAGAACTTTGTCCAATACCTGCTCGTGGTAAAGAATTATCCTGCCGCCTATATTGCCGTGGAGAGAAGGATGAAGCTGGGTGAGCTCAACAAGCGGTTCGATTTGCTGGTCTTCGACAAAGCGGCACAACCCTGGATGCTTATCGAATGCAAAGCGATGGATGAAAAGCTCGACAGCCGGGTGCTCTGGCAGGTCCTGCGCTACAACATGGCCACTCCCGTGAAATTTATCGTGATCACCAACGGCGGGCAGTGCCACGCGTTTGTTCGCGGAGAAAAGGACTTCGACGAGCTCACCGCCCTGCCGGCTTACAGCGAGTGAGCTTATTAACGTTTCAGCACACCCGAATACACCTTGGTGTCATACCCCACACGAACCCGTCCGCCGTCCTGATAGGTGTCGAACAATCGCCGCAGGTCCTCGATCATCGGCGCAAAGCCGGGCCCGGATTTGGGCATATAGGACGACGAGAGCAACCGCCCCCTGAGCCCCTCGAAATCGAACCACTGCTCGTTGGGAAACTCCTTCACGACAAAGGACGACGGATGAAAAAAGCTCCCGATCTGCTGGTCCGAAATATTCCGGTGATTGGTAGTCTTGTAATCCTTTCCATGCCGCTCGATCAGGGCGTCATAGGCCGCCTCGAAGGGCGATTGCGCCAGCCTTTCATTCCACACCAGGACCACGACCCCGCCGGGTTGCAGGATACGCGCAAACTCCGCACGGCTCTTCACCGCGTCGAACCAGTGAAAGGCCTGCCCCGCTACGATAAGCCGCACCGACCCCGCAGCCAGCCCCGTCGCCTCCGCCGTTCCATCGATGCTCACGAATACGCCGCGGAAGCCGGACGGGCGCGCAAGACCGCGGCGCGCCAGCAGTCCGGCGGGGCCCACGCGCCGAGCCTCGTGAGCATCGCCCCCAAGCAGTTCCTCCGCCTTCCCCCGCATCTCCGCATTGGGCTCGACGGCAAAGACCCGGTTGCCATTCCCTAAGAACAGCTCCGTCGAAATGCCCGTGCCCGATCCGATATCGGCCACATCCCATGAAGCATCAAAAGAATAAGTTTGCCGAAGATAGAAGAGGATCGCTCCCGGATAATGCGGCCGGTATTTGACATAATCCTCCACCCGATCGCTGAAACGCGTAGTGTTATCGGACATATCCTAAAAATACACAAAAATCTACTCTGACCGCAGACTCCGCACCGGATTCATCAGCGCCGCCTTCACACACTGAAAACTTACAGTCATCAACGCAATGGCCACAGCCATAAAACCAGCCGCCACAAGTACCCACCACTGTACCGAAATGCGGTAGTGATACTGCTGCAGCCAGTGACTCATAGTCAACCATGCTATTGGAAAAGCAATGAGTGTGGACAAAAACACAAGCCCAAGAAATTCCCGCGACAAAAGCCCCGTGATCCCGCTCACACTCGCACCCAGGACCTTGCGTATCCCGATCTCCTTGGTTCGCCGCTCGGCCGTATAGGCGGACAGGCCAAAAAGCCCCAGGCACGAGATCAAGATAGCCAGACAGGCAAAAAGCCGCGACAGCTGCCCCACCAGTGTCTCGCTCGTAAAAAGTTTGTCGAATTCCTCATCCACGAAACTATACGCAAAAGGATAGGCGGGATTATCCTTCTTCATCACCGCGGCGATCTTGCCCAGTGCCGCATCCGGGGTGACCCCGGCCTTATAGCGGATATAAAGCGTTTTGAACTCGGAGCTATCATAGGTGAACATCACCGGATCGGGACTGCCATACATATCTCCGTACACGAAATCAGCAACTATCCCTATCACTTTCACCGAGCCTCCCCAGTTAAAGGTGATCCGCTTGCCGATCGCGCTGCCCTTCCCCATCATATTGGCCAATCCCTTGGTGATAATGGCATAATTGCTGTCCGTCACCGGTAGATCGGCACGGAAATCCCGGCCTTCCAGCAGCTTCATATGCATTGTATTAAAAAAGCCGGGCGTCACTCCCCGGTAAGAGATCAGAATGTCCTGGCTGGGATCCTTTCCATCCCAACTGGCGTTGGACCCATTATTACCGACACTCATCGTGTTAAAACTGTTCATAGCCGCATCTTCGACTACATTCGTACCCAGCAGGTCCGCCCTGATCGCGTCAAAATGCGGTTTGATATTTCCCCGGACGGCCATCGATATCAAATTGTCCTTGTCATATCCCAGATCACGGGTCAGAATATGTTGAAGCTGTTGGTAGATGATCACCGTGCTGATGATGAGGACGATCGACACCGAAAATTGCATGACCACAAGCCCTTTCCGGACCATAGAAGCACCGCCACCTTTGCCGATACCCTTAAAGACAAACACCGGATTAAACGAAGCAAGATACAGCGCCGGATAGCTTCCCGCCACCAGCCCGCAGATCAGCGTCACCGCTACGATAGCGGCCAGATGCACGGGACGTGTCAGCCCCATTGACACGGGATGATTCGTCAGCAAATTAAAAGCCGGAAGCGCCAGCGAGATCAGGAACAGCCCAAGACCCACCGATATTGCAGAAAGGAACAACGCCTCGCCGATGAACCGGCCAACCAACCCCTTTTTCTCCGCTCCGAGCACCTTCCGCACGCCTACCTCTCTCGCCCGTTTCTCGCTCCGCGCGGTTGCCAGGTTCATGAAGTTGATACACGCGATCAGCAATATGATCCAGGCAATGATCACGAACAGATGCACATAACGTATCTCCCCGCCCGTCTGTTTTCCATCCTCAAAGTCCGCGCGTAGATGCCAGTCGTTCGCAGAAAAAAGAACACATCGGGGGCTGCCGGCCTGACCCGTCTTCGTTGAAATAAAATTCAATAACTGCCGGCCAACCGCAGCAGAATTTGCCGTCGGCGCGAGCTCGACATAGGTATTGGTGGCATTCATCCCCCAGGTATTCATCTGCACCTGGTTATCGGCAATATAGGTCGATATCGGGATCATCCAGTTTAGCTGGATCGTGGAGTTCACCGGAAAATCCCTGAGCACTGCGGATACCTGGTATTCCCGCTGGTTATCCATCTTCAACCGCTTTCCCGTAGCCGGGGCATTGCCAAAGAATGCATGAGCCACCGTTTCGGTGATCACGATATCTCTCGGATGCAGCATCGCCACCCGGGCATTCCCTTCTACAAAGGCCGAACCGATCATCTCGAAAAACGAGGGATCGGTGTACGCACCTTTTTCATAGATCGCCTTATCGCCTACGCTGAAAAGAGATTCCACCTTCCGGACACGACAGGCAGCCGCAATGCCCGGCACTTCGTTGGTGATCGCCCGGGCCATCGGCCATGGAGTACTGCCAAGGGTACGGATCTTTCCCTGGTAGGTCTGATTTTCCATGATATAGTAAAGCCGGTCCTTTTTCGCCAGGAACCGATCATAGTTCAGCTCGTTCTCGGCCCATAAAAAAATAAGCCCCGCGCAGGCAATACCTATCGCGAGGCCAAATATATTCAGGAAGCTATAGCCCCTGTTTTTCCAAAGATTCCGAATGGCGATTTTGAAAAAGTTGGTGATCATGGTTCATACCCCTCCCAACAGAATGCCATAAGTATAAACCGCTGATCATCAACCAAATCGCCGCAGGGTCGGGCCGCTGCCTGTTCGCTTTCGATACGTCCGGTGTCCGCCAGACAACCCCCCGACGCATGGCCAGGCTTATGGAGGCGACACATAACCTACGGAAATATTCCTAATTCTGCATAGGACGTCCCGACTTTATTGATCGCCACCACATACGCCGCCGTCCGCATATCGGGAATGTTCGGATTGGCCTGCCAGGCCTCCATGATCTCGCGCGTAGCCGCGATCATGGTATCCTCGAGACCGCTGTATACGAGATCGACCTCATCCGCACCATGTGCGATGAATTCTTTTTCTTTCTGGCTTACCTTCTTGCCGGTGAGCCCTTCGATCTGGCTTAGGATATGTGTATTCATGTTTTCGGTGAACCGCTTGTCCATCCGGCCATACCGCACGTGGCTCAGGTTCTTCAGCCATTCGAAATAAGATACCGTAACACCGCCTGCATTGAGATACATATCCGGCACGACCAGTGTCCCCTTCCCCGCAAAGACTTCGTCTGCTTCCGGCGTCAGCGGCCCGTTAGCGGCCTCCCCGATGATCTTCGCTTTCACCCTGGGCGCATTTTTCCCGTTGATCACATTCTCGAGCGCGGCAGGGATCAGGATATCGCACTCCAGCTCCAGCGCTGCCCCCGAATTTTCGATATTGGTTGCTCCCGGGAAGTTCAGGATACTGCCTGTCTTCTTTCGGTGCTGAAAGACCTCTTCTTCATTGAGCCCGTCCGGATGCATGATGGCTCCTTCGAATTCCGCCAGCGCAATGACCTTGGCGCCACCCTGCCGGAAGAACTTGGCGGCATGATAACCCACATTGCCCAAACCCTGTACCACCACCGTCTTGCCTTCGATACCCGGCTTTATCTTCAGCTTGGCCATCATATCTTCCATATGACATACCTCGCGGATACCATAAAAGACACCCAGACCCGTAGCCTCGCGACGGCCGCGTACACCACCCTGGCTCACCGGCTTACCGGTTACACAACCCAGCGCATCGATCTCGCCCGGCCGCATGCTCATATAGGTATCCAGGATCCACGCCATCTCACGCTCGCCCGTACCATAGTCCGGAGCGGGAACATCCGTGCCCGGGCCGATAAAATTCTTTTTGATAAGTTCCGAAGTATACCGCCGCGTGATCTTCTCCAGCTCATACGGCGTATATTTCTTGGGATCGATGCTGATGCCGCCCTTGGCGCCCCCAAATGGGACATTGACAATAGCGCACTTGAACGTCATGAGCGCCGCCAGCGCCATGACCTCGTCGAGGTTCACACTGGGAGCAAAACGAATGCCCCCCTTACAAGGGGTCTTGTGGTGCGAATGCTGAACCCTGTAGGCCTTGATGACCTCTATCTTATCCCCGATCTTAACGGGGAAGAACATCCGATAAACTGCATTGCATTGTTTGATCTGTTCCAGGATGCCGGGGTCCCAGGTAGTGAAGGCTGCTGCCTTATCAAAGCTTTTCTCAACGGCTTCGAAAAATTTGTATTCCATTTGGCTTGCTTGGGGCGCACCAGGCATGTGTTCTGCCGAATGTACCCATCCCCGGTGCGCGTTTAATGATGGGCCTTCGGCCAGCGAGCCCGTGGCTCGCTTTATAATGGGCTTACCCCTCTTGTGTGACTCTGGGGGCAGCCCGATATGACTACTTGAGTTCCTTTTCCAGCGTAGTGATCTTCCGGTCCAGCCTGGCCACATACACAAAGATGCCAAGCAGGATCACCACCACCACCGCGACAACGACATAGATCTTCCCGTCCGCCCTGAACTTATCAGCCATCTCCACGGGCTTGTTGGCACCCGACGTATCGCCCTGCGCCAATAACCGCATACACATCGCCTGACACAAGAACAAAAAGACCAGAAATTTCTTATACATGATTTTCTAATTATGTCGCCGCTCCGCCACCAGCTGTAGCCGGATACGCAACGTCGTGATCCAAACCCCGAGCAGCGTCCACCCCGGTATCGCACCCGGATAGAAAACTTCCCGCAGCCGGGGATCCATTTCAATATTGAACGAATTACCCATTCCCCCCGGGTGCAAACTATCTACCATCCGCGGAACGATCCAAATGGTAGGGAATAACATCGCAAATGCAAAAATATTGTACACTGCCCCGATCCGGGCGCGTTTATCCAGGTCCGTCATGGAATTACGCAACACCAGATAGGCCAGATAGATCAGCAATGCGATGGTCGCTCCCAGCTGTTTCGGGTCATTGCTCCAAAACGACCCCCAGGTCCATCTTGCCCATACGGAACCGGTGATGAGCCCCAGGACGCCGAACAGGATGCCAGTCTTGGCATATTCCAGGGCATAAATGTCATAAACATGCTTGTTGGTGCGCAAATATTTGACGGAATAGATCACCGACACGGTAAGGGTGATCATCATGGCCATCCACATCGCCACGTGAAAGTACAGGTTGCGGATCGTTTCGTTCAGGATGGGCTCGGCAGGTACGCTACCCAGGAATCCTGCCACCACGGTATACAATAACAAGATTACACATACTATTTTCCACCATTTCTGTCGAAGCATATAACTATCTTATTGGTACAAATGCTCTCCTTATGGATTGCAAAAATAATCAAAGTAGCGCAAACCGGCGGTTCCTGTCAGTCCTTCCATAAAAAAGGAAAAAGAATGATCGCCATCGCCACCAGCAAAACATCCAGCCCGATGATCAGCAGGATCATCGACCCGAACCCACCCTGCAGGACATTCTCGAAAGCCACCGTCGAAGCCTTGTTGAGCAACAACAGCTGCGGGATCACCAGCGGAAAACCCATGATGGCCATCAGCGCCGAGCTTTGTTGCGCCCGCGCCGCGATCGCCGCCAGGAACGTAAACACCAGGCTCAGACTGAACCCGCCCAACATGCTCAGCAATACAAAAAGCCACACCTGCGTGGTAGGATCACCCAACATCAGCAGGAACAACCCTACGCTCAGCAGGCTCATGACCACCATCAGCAGCGCATTGAACAACAATTTTGACAGGATGAAATCCCGCGCACCGGCGATCGTATAGAAGTACAGCAGCCGCTCTTTACCCTCCTGCAAAAAGCTCTTGGCAACCGCATTGACGCAGATGAACAGCATCATCATCCAGAAAAGTCCTTTCCACACCGGTCCCTCGGGCTCCCACATCGCCAGATGCAGCACGAAAATGGTAGACGCGACATACAACAGCACCCCATAAAAAGTATACTGTTGCCGCACCTCCAGCAAAAGGTCTTTCTTAAATAACGTGAGAATATGAGAAAAGGAGCGTATACCGGCAATTTTGCCGCAAATTTACAGCCTAAAACGCAAAGGCGGCCAAGGCATATAAATTAGTCACAGGCAACTTGATCCCGGAAGTCGTGTTGACCAGCGGCATCGTTTGCTCATACCGCGCCTCCAGGCTCCATCGTTTCCAGGCTAACCCGACCACCCCGAAACCGCCCGGCCGGTACATCGCCCACTGCACACCCGGGCCAAAGAGAGACTGTTTGATCACCGTATTGTCGCTCTGATCGAAGTATTTTTGGGAACTGGAATTGCTGAAGATCAATGAATTAGAAAATCCGACGCCAAGAAAAGGCCGGAAGTCGCCTATAGGAAAGGCATAGCGCAGCTGGATGTTCCCCTTCACCTCCATATAGTCCATTTTGCCGGTATAGATCTGGTAATAATTTTTATGGAAAATGCCGCTGTTCACCATAAGATCGTCGTATAACGCATCGATCACCAAACCCCAGCGTCTTCTGGCCTTATTGCCCCTGGCCGGGGAGATCCAGACACCCAGCCCGCCGGTGGGTCCGCTAAAAGCCGGCCAGTGGGCATAGGTAGCATCCGATTTGCCTCCTGGTTTCACCGCAGATTGAAGGCCCCCGCCCAGCAACAAAACATGGGCGACGAACCGCCGCCTGCCGCGATTTTCCGAACCGCCCCCGCATTGATTATATGCATCGATGAGCGTTTTGAGCGCATTCTCTTCATACGCCACCGGCTCGGGCCGCTCCGCGATCTTCGAGCAGGCAGCTACAAAATCAGCGAGCTGAAATTTATAGACATCGTCGGTGATCACCGTGCTGGCAGCCCCGTGCACGACCACCCGGTCCTGCACGCGCAGCTGAACCGGCGGCTGCTGGCCCTTTTCGATAAAGAAATAGACTACATCGGTCGAATCCTGATAGCCCCAAAGGCTAAGCCGGCCCCCGGTGATAAGCCGCAAAAAGATCGTCGTATCATACGGCTGGCCGTTCCAGTTGCTGGCCGTGACTACCCCGGGGTCCCGCGAATAGGGATAAAGCTTCACCTTATATTCCCGGTAGACCTCATCCCGGACCCCAAAAGCGCTTAGCTGGTGTGTGGTATACTCCGCCCGCTGCCCGGTGCGGCCATCCATAAAGACGATCCTGCCCGGAGTGGCCACCCATTCCTGCTGTTCGATCCGTCCCCGGAGGGTATCCCCGCTGGCAGTGACGACATATCCATTCTGAAGATTTTCCTGCGCCAGGACAGGTACGGAAAGCACACAGAAAAGCGATAGCAGGCCAGGGATCAATTTCATGGCTGGTTTAAATTGAAAAGAATCGTTAAAATTTAACTGCGTTGCATATCGCGTGCCAGGTCCCACCTGTCAGGGCAAAGTATAATAACAAACGCGGCAACGAGGCTCGTAGACGTCCTTTTCACCCAATAGTATTTGCCCTGCTAAAGCTTTTTTGCGGAACGAATAGTTGGCTATATTTCCACATTTGACACAAATGGCATGCAACTTGGTTATGTAATCAGCTTTGGCGAGAAGGAAAGGCATCTGCCCGAAAGGCTTGCCCATATAATCCATATCCAGACCCGCGACGATCACCCGAACACCGCGAAGCGCAAGCTGGTCGCAGACTTCGGGGAGCTGGTCATCGAAGAACTGAGCCTCGTCGATGCCGACGACATCGACATCCGAGGCTAGCAAAAGGATGGTCTGGGAGTTATCGATAGGTGTTGATTGGATTGCGTTCTCATCATGCGATACAATGTCCTGCTCATGATAGCGGGTATCCATGGCAGGTTTAAAGATCTCTACTTTTAGATTGGCAATTTTAGCGCGCTTTAGCCTCCTGATCAATTCCTCCGTCTTCCCGGAGAACATCGACCCGCAGATAACCTCGATCCAACCGCGTTTTTCACCCGTCATATTGGGCTCAATGAACATGATACGTGTAAATTAGGTTCGGAATTTGTTATAACTTTATAATATGTTTGAATACTAACCCTTAGTGCTCTATCAACTAGTACCATGGAACGACTTAAAGAACTGATAATCCAATTGAAAGAGCAATTTGATCGCAAGGCAGAGCCTTCTCAAATGCTCGAAACGGCCAAACTATTGGAAGCCGAGTTAAACCTTTTGGCCTCTCAGCCGGCCCCCGCCAAGGTATTGCCGACAAAAATAGCGGTAATGATGCCATCGGCATCCAAAATATATGCCCAACCCGCAGCTCATTCCCAACCTGTGGCTCAGCAGGCCCCGGCTCCGCAGGAACGCTATGAGCCCAGCCCGGAGGCCCGTCGCGAGCCCACAGCCGAACCCCGCCGCGAGCCGGCCGTCAGTCGCGAGACAGCCCCGCAGCGCAACGGAACAGTCAACGGCACGCCTGGTCTGAACGGAACTCCGGGTCTAAACGGCACCAATGGCGCCAACCCCGCCCCGGGCATGGTCAATCTCCCCGGCGCCGCGGTAGCCAATGTCCCCGCCGCAGGCTTTATTGCCCCCACATCCGGCGAACCCGAGATCCCGGCAGAGACCATCACGCTCCAAAAAGCGCCGGAAAGAGGTCAATGGCCCTTCGACCCGCTGGCCGAAAAACCTACCGACCGGTTCACCCTGTCCCAACGTTCGCGCGAAGTCAACGATGTCATCGGCAGCAGCACCACCTCCCTCAACGACAAGCTCAAGTCGGAAGTAGCCGATCTCAAATCGGCGCTCAATGATACCCCCGTCCGCGATCTGAAAAAAGCCATTGGCGTCAATGATCGCTACGTGTTTATCAATCAGCTTTTTAGAGGCGACGAAGTCATGTATGAACGCAGCCTCAAGACCATCAACGGATTCAGGATCCTCCCCGAAGCAGAGTACTGGATGGAAAGAGAGCTCAAGGTGAAGCTCGGCTGGGATGAGAACCGCGAAGCCACCCGCCACTTCTATCAGTTAGTCAAAAGACGATTTTCTTGAAGCCGCCGGAGGCGGCTTGTCCACGGGCGCCAGCCCGCGACCGAGGGCCGCACCGGTGGTGCGGGCCGAAGGCCTACGGACATTAGCCATTTTTCCTGTTTCGCTCCAGCAAATTTTGCGACTTTAGGTAGTTTATGATCTTTTCGGTGGCACCCCGTTTCGAATACACATAATCTCTTGCTGCCGCACCCGCTTCCCGGCATTCTTCCGGGTTCTTTAACAAGCGGTCAAAGACTTTTTCCGCCTCCAGCGCGCTGTCGATGATCAGCCCGCCACCCCCCTCTACCAGTTCAACCGCCTCGATGTATTTCTCGATCACGGGTCCAAACATCACCGGCTTGCCATATACCGCCGCTTCCAGCACATTGTGTACCCCATCGTCCCCAAAACCGCCGCCGACATAGGCGATCGTCGCATAACGGTACAGCCGCGACAACATGCCGATATTGTCTATGATCAGGACGTTGGGCTCCGGCCAGCTGCCGAGTCCCTTAGAGCCGCCCGCCCCCTTACGGCCCGCCCCCGCGCCACCACCTTTTTCCAGCACCGAATACCGCACGGAATGCCGGAACAGCCGCTCGATCTCCCTCATTCGGTCTTCCCCGATCTCATGCGGCGCTACAATGAACCGCATCTCGGGATGCGAATTGGCATAATGATCCAGCTCCTCCTCGTCCTCCTCCCAAGTGCTGCCCGCGACGATCACGGGCGCATTCCCACAGAATTCCGCGACCAGTGACAACGGCTCGCCCGCCTCCGCAATACCGATCACCCGGTCGAATCGCGTATCCCCGCTTACCGTGACCTGGTTCGTTAACCGCAGCCGCTCCAGCAGCAAACGCGAAGCCTCCGTCTGCACAAAAAGATGCGTGAAACATTCCAGCATATAACGATGCAAACGGCCATACCATCGGAAAAAAGGCTGATCTGGCCGGAAGATGCCCGATATAAGCAACGTGGGGATCTTTCGTTTTTTCAATTCGACGAGAAAATAATACCAATAATCGTATTTCACCCATAGCACGATGTCCGGCTGCACCAGATCGATAAAGCTGCGGGCATTACGCGGACTGTCGAGGGGTAGATAAAAGATATGATCCGCACCCGCATAACCTTTTTTTGTCGTATAACCGCTGGGAGAAAAAAAGGTCAGCACGATACGGCACTCCGGCAGCATCCGCCGCAAACCTTCGATCACCGGCCGCCCCTGTTCAAACTCACCCAGGGATGCACAATGCATCCAGATCACGGGGCCAGATCCCGCGCGAACCCGTCCGGACTCGGTCAATTCCCCCCGCATCTGCTCGAAAAGTCCCCGCCGCCCCTCCAGCCACAGCTTCGCTTTGCGATTCCATGGCGCGATCAATCGGATGCCCGTCTTGTACAACAACAAAAAAACATGATAAAAGATAATGCTCATTTTATAAACCACAATTTTGCAGTAGGTTTGTGCCCGTTTAAGGACGAATAAAGACAAAGACAAATAATTATGCGGCCCATCCAAATGGTTGATCTAAAACGGCAATATACAAAAATTAAAAGTGAGGTCGACGCCGCTATTCAGGAGGTATTGGAAAGTACCGCGTTTATCAACGGCAAGGCTGTTACGGATTTCGCCGCCGGCCTCTCCCAATATACCGGTTCCCGCCACGTGATCCCTTGCGCGAACGGCACCGATGCCCTGCAGATAGCACTCATGGCCCTCGATCTCCAACCCGGAGACGAAGTCATCACGCCCTCGTTCACCTTTATCGCGACCACCGAAGTTGTCGCGCTGCTCAAACTGAAACCAGTATTCGTAGATGTCGATCCAAAGACCTTTTGCATCGACCCGGTTGCCATCGAAAAAGCCATCACCCCAAAAACGCGTGCGATCATTCCCGTGCACCTCTACGGCCATTCCGCGGCTATGCAGGAGATCATGGCGATCGCAAATAAACATAAACTCCACGTTATCGAAGATAACGCCCAGGCGATCGGCGGCGACTACCGTTACCCCGACGGAAAAGCCAAAAAAACGGGGACTATCGGACATATCGGTACTACGTCCTTCTTTCCCTCCAAAAATTTGGGCTGTTACGGCGACGGCGGGGCAATATTTACCGACGATGACGCGTTAGCTAGCCGGTTGAAAATGATTGCAAACCATGGACAGAGCCGTCGTTATTATCACGATATGGTGGGCTGTAACAGCCGCCTCGACTCCCTCCAGGCAGCCGTTTTGAATGTGAAACTGAAAAAGCTGGACGAATACATCGCCGCCAGACGTGCCGCAGCAGACTATTATGACAAGGCATTCAAAGCTCACCCGAAGATAACGACGCCATACCGGGCGCCTTACAGTCATCACGTATTTCACCAGTATACGCTGGTCCTCGAAGGCGTGGACCGGAATGGATTGAACGAATTCCTGGCCTCCAGGAACATTCCTTCGATGATCTATTATCCGGTGCCGGCCCACCGCCAACAGATGTTCGCGGCCATGGGCGGAGGCAACTACCACCTCGAAACCACGGACTGGCTAACGGAAAGGGTCATCTCCCTACCCATGCATACGGAATTGGACGAAGAGCAGCTGCAGGCGATCAGCGCTTCGGTTCTGGGATACATAAACAATTAATTGACCTAACATAACCAAACAAGATCTTTATGAAAATTGCAGTGATCGGCACCGGATATGTCGGCCTCGTTTCGGGGACCTGTTTTGCGGAAACAGGTAATGATGTGGTATGTGTAGACATCGATGTCAACAAAGTGCAAAAATTGTCCAATGGCCAGATCACCATCTATGAACCGGGCCTGGAAAAGCTTTTTCTCCGTAACCTTAAGGAAGAACGGCTTCGTTTCACCAACAACCTCGAAGAAGGGATAAAGGATGCCCAGATCATCTTTCTGGCGCTTCCCACGCCTCCCGGTGAAGATGGCTCCGCCGATCTCAAGTATATCCTGGGTGTCTCCGACCAGCTCGGAAAGATCCTCAAAGAGTATAAGGTTATCGTCGATAAAAGCACCGTGCCCGTCGGCACGGCGGAGAAAGTGCACGCCGCCATCCGCAAAAATTACAAAGGCGAGTTCGACGTCGTCTCCAACCCCGAATTCCTTCGCGAAGGTGTAGCGGTAGACGACTTCATGAAGCCGGACCGCGTGGTCATCGGCACGTCGTCCGAACGCGCCCGGAAGCTCATGAACGACCTCTACAGTCCGTATGTCCGCCAGGGCAACCCCATCATCTTCATGGATGAACGCTCCGCCGAGCTCACCAAATATGCCGCCAACTCGTTCCTCGCAACGAAGATCACTTTCATGAACGAGATCGCGCTGCTCTGCGAACGCCTCGGCGCCGACGTCGATATGGTCCGCCGCGGTATCGGCAGCGACGAACGCATCGGCAAACGCTTCCTCTTCCCCGGCATCGGCTATGGCGGCTCCTGCTTCCCCAAAGACGTACAGGCGCTGGTGAAGTCCTCGCAGGAAGTGGACTACGAATTCCGTATCCTCGACGCCGTTATGGACGTCAACGAAAAGCAGAAATTGCACCTGATGCCCAAGATCAGCAGGTTTTTTAAAGACAACCTTAAGGGAAAACATTTCGCACTCTGGGGGCTTGCCTTTAAACCCAATACGGATGATATCCGGGAAGCCCCGGCCCTCTATATGATCGACGCCCTTGTTAAAGCCGGCGCCACCGTCAGCGTATTCGATCCCGAAGCCATGAACAACGTCAGGAACCTCCTTGGCAACAAAGTCACCTACGCCGAGACTCAGTATGAAGCCCTCGAAGGCGCCGACGCCCTGATCATCGCCACGGAATGGAACGAGTTCCGCACCCCCAACTTCCTCAAGATCGTGACCTCGCTCAAGAACAAGGTCATCTTCGACGGCCGCAATCTTTTCGATATCGCCGCGATCCGGGAACTGGGCTTCTATTACGAAAGCGTGGGCCGCGCTCCGGCTGACCCTGCCAAATAACCTAAAATTACTACCATGAGCAAACAGCGTGTATTGATCACCGGTGCGGCAGGATTCCTCGGATCACATCTCTGCGACCGTTTTATCGCCGAAGGTTATCATGTTATCGGCATGGATAACCTGATCACCGGTGATCTGCGGAATATCGAACACCTCTTCAAGCTGGAGCAGTTCGAATTCTATCACCACGATGTCAGCAAATTCATCCACGTCCCGGGTGAACTGAAATATGTTCTGCATTTCGCCTCGCCCGCCAGCCCCATTGATTATCTCAAGATACCTATCCAAACCTTGAAGGTTGGCTCTTTGGGTACTCATAACTGTCTCGGTCTTGCTAAATCGAAAAATGCCCGGATGCTCATAGCCTCTACTTCGGAGATCTATGGCGACCCGCTGGTCCACCCGCAAACGGAGGAATACTGGGGTAATGTGAATCCCATCGGCCCCCGTGGCGTTTACGACGAAGCCAAACGATTCCAGGAAGCCATGACCATGGCCTATCATAACTTCCATGGCCTCGAGACCCGCATCGTCCGTATCTTCAATACCTACGGACCCCGTATGCGGCTCAACGACGGCCGTGCCCTGCCCGCCTTCATCGGCCAGGCCTTGCGCGGCGAAGACCTCACCGTCTTCGGCGATGGCAGCCAAACCCGTTCCTTCTGCTATGTCGACGATCTCGTGGAAGGCATCTACCGCCTTCTCCTCAGCGACTACCACCTGCCGGTGAACATCGGCAACCCGTCCGAGATCACGCTGAAGCAATTCGCCGAAGAGGTCATCGCCCTTACCGGCACAAAACAAAAGATCGTTTACAAGCCCCTTCCCGTCGACGACCCCAAACAACGCCGGCCCGATATCACCCGCGCCAAGGAGATCCTGAACTGGGAACCTAAGGTGGAACGCCGGGATGGATTGAAAAAGACCTACGAGTATTTCAGGTCGCTGCCCCCCGAAGAATGGGCGCGTCAACCAAAAGAATTCGTCAGCAGAAGCTAATAAACACACCGAACAACGACAATGAACGAATCCAGGATCTACGAAGACCTTCTCGGGAAAAAAGCGAAACTGGCCGTGATCGGATTAGGATATGTAGGCCTTCCCATCGCCCTCGAGTTCGCCCGGAAGATTTCCGTCATCGGTTTCGATATCAACGCCAAACGTGTCGCCCTGATGCGCCAGGCCATCGACCCCAGCAAAGAGGTCGACGCCGCCGAGTTCAAGGACCGCGACATCGTCTTCACGGATGATACCGAAGTGCTAAAACAGGCCCGTTTCTTCATTGTCGCCGTTCCGACCCCGGTAGATAAATATAACGTACCCGATCTTAAACCCCTCGTAGGCGCTTCCACAACCGTAGGAAAAGTGCTGAAACGCGGCGACTACGTCGTTTACGAGTCGACGACCTACCCCGGCTGTACGGAAGAGGACTGTTTGCCCCTGCTGGAGAAATACTCCGACCTGCATCTGGATAAAGGCGACTTCTGCCTCGGTTACTCGCCGGAACGCATCAACCCAGGGGATAAGAAGCATACCCTTCGCACCGTCGTTAAAGTAGTATCGGGAAACACCCCCATCGCCCTCGAAGAGATCGCGAAGACCTATGACCTCGTGGTCGAAGCAGGCACCCACCGTGCGCCGTCGATCAAAGTCGCTGAAGCCAGCAAGATCATCGAGAACACCCAGCGCGATCTCAACATCGCCCTGATGAACGAATTGTCGCTTATCTTCGACCGTATAGGGATCAACACCTATGATGTCATCGAAGCCGCCGGCACTAAATGGAACTTCCTGAAATTCCAGCCCGGGCTCGTAGGCGGCCACTGCATCGGCATCGACCCCTATTACCTCACGCATAAAGCGGCAGCCCTGGGCTATGAATCCAAGGTCATCGCCTCCTCCCGGTACATCAACGACGACATGGCGCGCTACGTCGCCCGCAAGATCATCACCCATGTCCTGCGCATCTCGAATGAGCCAAAGGTCCTCGTGAAAGGCGTGACCTTCAAAGAGAATGTAAGCGATATCCGCAATTCCCGTATCGTGGAAACGGTCAAGGAATTGCTGGCCTTCAATATTAAAGTGGACGTTGAAGACCCCTACGCGGAAGAAGAGGAGGTACACGAGGAATACGGCCTCCACCTCGCAGCCGGACTTCGCACCGACTACGACGCCGTGATCATCACCGTACCCCATTCACAATACATACGGCTCGACGACGCCTATTTTTCATCGATCACCCGGGAAGGTGCGCTCGTCGCCGATCTCAAAGGAATCTATAAGAACAAGATCACCAATAGGAAATATTGGAGTTTATAATGGCAGCATTTAAAAAAACCATCCTCATCACCGGCGGTGCCGGATTCATCGGCTCACACGTAGTCCGACTCTTCGTGACGAAATATCCCGACTATCACATCGTCAACCTCGACGCGTTGACCTATGCCGGAAATCTGGGTAATCTCAAAGACGTTCAGAGCGCGCCGAACTACAGCTTCGAAAAAGGCGACATTATCGATGAGACCCGTATCAAAGCGCTCTTCGATCAATACGCCTTCGACGCTGTGATCCACCTGGCCGCCGAAAGCCATGTCGACCGCTCCATCATGGACCCGCTGGCCTTCGTCCGCACGAACGTACTTGGAACGGCCAACCTGCTCAATATCGCCAGCAAAGCCTGGAAAGGAGACTACGGAGGCAAGCTGTTCTATCATGTGTCCACGGACGAGGTCTATGGCTCGCTGGGCGCCGAAGGATTTTTTACTGAAGAGACCCCTTACGACCCCCGGTCGCCATACTCCGCCTCGAAGGCATCCTCGGATCATTTCGTGATGGCATGGTACCATACCTATGACATGCCCGTGATCCTCTCAAATTGTTCAAACAACTACGGCAGCAACCATTTCCCCGAGAAGCTGATCCCGTTAATGATCAATAACATTCTTCATAATAAGCCCCTCCCGGTCTACGGCAAGGGCGAGAACGTCCGCGACTGGCTGTTTGTCGAAGACCATGCACGGGCCATCGATACCATCTTTCACAAAGGCAGGATCGGTGAGAAGTACAATATCGGCGGCTTCAACGAATGGAAGAACATCGATATCGTCCATCTCCTCTGCGGCATCATGGACAAGAAATTGAACCGCCCCAAAGGGACTTCTGCCGGACTGATTACCTTTGTAAAGGATCGGCCGGGACACGATCTCCGCTATGCGATCGATGCTACCAAGCTCAACCGCGAACTGGGTTGGACACCCTCCCTCCAGTTCGAAGAAGGCCTGGAAAAAACGGTGGACTGGTACCTGGCGCACCAGGACTGGGTGAAGGAAGTGACCTCCGGCGACTACCAGAAATACTATAACGAACAATACGTTAAACGATAAGGAATGCCTTTCAAAACGAGCGAGATCCCCGGCCTGCTGATCTTTGAACCCGCTGTATATAAAGACGACCGCGGCTATTTTTTTGAATCTTACAACGAAGAGGTCTTTCGCAGACAAGGCATCGACATCCGTTTTGTACAGGATAATCAATCCTATTCGTGTTACGGCGTGATCCGCGGTCTTCATTGTCAACTCGAACCCTATGCTCAGGCAAAGCTCGTCCGTGTCCTCCAGGGCCGGATATTGGACATCGCCGTCGATATCCGAAAGGGATCACCGACCTATGGCAAATACGTAAGCATCGAGCTCTCGTCGGATAATAACCTGCAATTCCTGATCCCGCCGGGCTTTCTTCACGGATTTTCGGTCCTCAGCGAAACGGCTGACGTCGCCTATAAATGCGACAACTTCTACAACCAGGGGAGCGAGGCCGGCATCCGCTACGACGCGCCCGAACTGAACATCGACTGGCAAGTCCCCCCGGGTAAGGCCATCGTGTCGTCCAAGGACCTCGAGTTGCCCAACCTAAGCGATATGCGCAATACCTTTCAATACAAAGGCTAGTGAAAAAGATCCTTGTTACCGGAGCAAACGGCCAGCTCGGCCGCGAACTACAGATCCTCGCCGCCCAGCACCCCGCGTTCGAATTCATATTCGCGGACCGATCCGTTTTGCCCATTGACGACCAACAAGCCATCAGCGATTTTTTCACCCTTCACCAGCCCGCCTGGTGCATCAATTGCGCCGCCTATACCGCGGTAGACAAAGCCGAGAGCGATAAAGAAAATGCCTTTCGCATCAACGGCGACGCCCCGGGCTGGCTCGCGACCGCTTGCCGCACCGCCGACGCCCGGCTCATCCATATCTCGACCGACTACGTCTTTCCGGGTAACTCCGCCACTCCGCTAAAGGAGAACGACACCACCGGCCCCATCAATGTCTACGGCGCTTCGAAGCTGGAAGGTGAACGCCGCGCACTCGAACAATACCCCGATGGCACCCTCATCATCCGCACTTCCTGGGTCTATTCCGAATACGGCAACAACTTCGTAAAGACCATGATCAAGCTGATGAAGGCACGCCCCGCCATCAACGTCGTTGCCGATCAGATCGGTTCGCCTACCTACGCCGCCGATCTCGCCGCCGCCATCCTTCACATCGTCGATGCTCCGCGCTTCATTCCCGGCATCTTCCACTACAGCGACGAAGGTCGCATCAGCTGGTATGACTTCGCCGTGGCGATCAAGGGCAGGATCGAAAGCGTCTGCGCCGTCAATCCCATCCCCACCAGCGAATTCCCTACACCCGCCACCCGTCCCAGCTTCTCGCTCCTCGACAAGACCCTCATCCGACACACCTATGGCCTCTCGATACCCGATTGGCAGGCCAGTCTCGACATTTGCCTGTTCCGGCTTTTGTCAAACGATGCCTTTACTCGATCTTGATCAGCTTTTGCGTATACCGTTGGGTCCCCGCCTGTACTTCCAGGATATAGATGCCCGCAGGAATATTCCCCAGTCCGTTGATCCAAAATAGATTCGGTCCCGCCTGTCCGGCAAGTTGTCCTGTTTGGACCACATGCGCATACATATCCAGGATACGATAGTCGACCCTGGTTGCCGCCGTTAGCGGTACCCCGAATTGTATGGACTGACTAAAGGGATTGGGCTGCACGGTGAGCAACGAATTCGGGTCGATGCTATGTAACGCAAGCATCTCGGAATAGACCTTGGCGCCACCTGTTGTCTCTAACTGTAACCGGTAGTAGTCGACACCCGTCCCCGGATGGGTATCCTGCCAGCTAAAGGGTAGGGTGGAGACCGTGCTGTCGACCGCCAGCTGGGCCAGGGTGACGAATTGCTGTCCGTCGCCGCTTCGCTGGACCGAGATGGTCGAACCTGCTTGCGCATCCTGTAGCGTCCAGTGCAGCTTGTTGACGTCGTTGCCTGCCTCACCATTGAAATCGACGAGCGTATTGGCAAGGACGGTCCACTCGCTCAGGATCAGCGGTGTCGGAATGCCCTCCCCGGCCTGGTCCGGCACATCATTGCCATCCGGGTCGGAGTTCAGCGCCGCATTATAATCGGAAGAGTCCCGGACCTTTTCGCCAAAGAGCGTGCCCGTAGCCGTGGCAATGGCACTATTGTAATACGTCGTATTCAGATTGGGATTGCTCAGGAACACCGTGACACGCACGATCGCGGAATCCGGCGGACTGGCGACCATCGTACCTCCGGCGGCGAAAAGCAAAGTATCTGTTGAACCATTGAAGGCCGGATTTATCGCCATGCCCGCAGGCAGTGTTCCCACCGCGGCGACGCCGGCGCCATGGAAGGCACTCCCGAAGACGGCCGCCAGGTTATCCGATACCTGGACATTCGTGAGATTGACATTACCATAGTTCCGCACCTTCACATTGTACTGCACCTGCCAGAGATTGCCGCTGACATTCTGTACAGAAGACACGTTCTTGGCGGCGCCCACACCCGTGATCAGCGTAGCCATGTCCGTAGAGGAAAAGATCGTGCCGCCCGCGGTACCCGGAGGCGCCGTGACATTGGTCAGTGCGATCGTGCCGGAGGCCACGTTGATCTGCTGATAAGAACAGGTGGTGCCGTTGTTGGTGATCGACGCGATCAGGTTGCCGTTCGCATAAGCCAGGCCCACCACGTAGGCTTTGTTGGGAAAGGTCATAGCCCCCAGGTAGGTAGCATTTAGGACTCCCGATGAATAAGTGCTGTAGGGCAGGGTGAATAGCTTGTTGTCGATCGCCAGATACATGACCCCGGTAGGTGTGATCACGTAATCACTATTTTGAGTATTGATAGTGACGCCCGCCGGAAAGGTGATCTGAACACTTGGGCCAAACGAAGGGGGGCTGAAGCTGTTGATCTGCCGCAGATAGACTTTGTAAGGCGCGCTGCCGGTAGAGAATTCCACCTGGTAGCCCGTCCCCGTCACCGTATTGAAGTCCAGCCCTACGACAAAGTCATTGCTGAACGTATACACGGGGGCCAGCGGACCCGTGGGACAGGTTCCCGGCGTCCAGTTCCAGATGACCGAGTTGTTCCCGGTGGTGGTCTCGATATAATACACCTGTTGGTTCACCGGGTCGAAGGCCGTGCTTCCCGATTGCGGCGAAAAAATGGCCCCGGTGGTCGGGTCTTTGAGGCTTGGCGGTGTACACACGTTGAGGTTGGTAAGGGTCTGCGTCGAAGTATTGTAGTTGAACACCCGGTAACTATTATTCGACCCGCCGCAGTCTTTCCCCATTCCCATGGGCGTGGCGACGGTAGCGGTCAACTGCGCCTGTGCACAAAGCACGCCCGTCAACGTCATCATTAGCAACAGCCCTCGGATGCACGATAAAGGGTAAAAAGTAATTTTCGTTTTCATCAGGATGGATTTAAAGTTTATTTCTTGCAGGATTTATTTTTTTATCATCTTCTGATACGCTCGTTGGTTCCTGTCGTTGATCAGCAGGACCATATAGATACCAGGCGCCCACTCGTCGCAGGGGATTACCGGAGTTCCGCATGGGATCTGCCCCATTTTGACCACCTGCCCCGAAGCGTCATAGATGACGAGGTTCAGGGGAAGATGATCACTGAAGGTCGCCGGGATGGACAGGCTAAAAGACCCCGTGGCCGGGTTGGGCAGGACCGTCAGTGCTCCCGGTCCGGCGGCTGTCCCGTTTACTTCGCTGATAGCGGAATAGGTCTGGCCTCCGCCCTGCTCCAGTGCCAGTATGCGGTAAAAATCGGCGCCTCTCCCCGGATCGGGGTCGGTAAAACTGCCCAGGTATTGGCCGTTAGCGGAAGCAATAGCTTCCTGCTGGCCGATCGACGAAAATTGAGTGCCGTCGGCGCTCTTCTCGATGACAAAACTTTGCAGCGGCAAGTTCGTCGTAACGTTCCAGCTCAGGAGATTGACACCGGCCCCCGGCATGGCCTTCAGCTGGATATCCATCAACGGTAAAGTACTTATTTGAGTCATGGAGCTGGCAGTGGCCAGCACCACGCTGTTAGGGTCGAAGGTCATACTCGTTGGCGTCCCGGACAGGTTGAAATGGGCGACACTGCCAAATGCAGCGCCGGTGGCGGAATTGTAAAGTGTTCCTCCCTGGTCGATGAGCACCACGGTGGTGTCGAGCCCGCCCGTGCCCTTGATCTCGATAGGCACCGGCATATCGAAATGTCCTTGTCCCGATACCGTAGGCGACTGAACGAGGTTGAGATAGATGCCATTTTTTACATAGTCGTAGTTTACCGCGTAGGTGACCCGCCCTTTGTTGTTCACCCATTCCTGGAAGAAATTGTTCAGATCGAATCCCAGTCCCTGCACCTGCTGCTGCATATAATACTTCAGCGAATCAACGGAAGTAAAATTGTAAGCGAGCCCCGGCGCGTTCACATAATTATATAGCGCAGTATAGAAATGGGTATCTCCCAGCCAGGCCCTGAGCATCGATAGGGTCATAGCGCCTTTTTCATAAGGCTGGTTCAACGAGCTCGAGGGGATGAAGATGTTGTCGACATTCGCGATGCTGGAGACGACCGTGGTAGAAGTGTTCGTTACCGAGGTTTTTAGACTCTGTCTCGCGGCGAGGGCCGTCGAAGCGCTTTGCAGCTGCTGGGGATAGATCACGTACTGGAAATATTCGGCAAAACCTTCATTCAGCCAGATCATATGCCAATCGTTGGTGGTCAGCTTGTCCCCGAACCATTGATGCGAGAGCTCATGCGCGAGAATGGAGGCCGTATAGGCACCGCTGGCCACAAAGGTCATCGTCTGCACCTCCAGCGCGCCGCCGAAATTCGTACATTCGGCGGTGCCGTATTTCTCCTTCAGATACGGATAGTCTGTGTTCAACAGGTTGACATAGGCCGGTATCAGGCTTGAAATGACATTCAGGGCATTCTGGTTGGTCGTTGTATTCCCTTCCGGGAAAAGGAAATTGTGTACGGGGAGCGCCGTTCTCGACGTGAGCCCCGTGTTGATCGTAAACGCATAGTCCTGGTAGTTAGCGACGGAAAAATTGACCAGATAGGTGGCTATCGGGACCCGCGTTTTCCAGGTCGAGATTTGTATGCTGCCGGATGTGGTCTGTATCAGCACCCCGTTGCCACCGACCATATAGCCGGTAGGCGTAGTGACGATCATATCCACCCCGGAATCGATCTTGTCTACCAGCGAGTCTTTACAAGGCCACCAATCGTGACCCGTGAACGACTCACTCAGCGTATAGATAATATAATTACCCGAGGAATGTTGGGCGCGGTTGTAGCCGCTGGGGATCGAGGTAGTGGGCGTCACCGGCGTCCCGTGGTAATTGATGGTGACGGAATCCCGCGTCCCTTTGACGGCGATGGCTGCCGGGAACGAGATCAGCAGCACGTTGCCCGCGTGCGAATAGTCTTCGGCCGGCAAGGCCGAACCATGGTAGACGATGGACGTAACGTTCATCGCCTGGTCCAGGTCGAAACCGATCTGGGCGAGGGCAGGAGCCGTCGTGTTGAAATAAGTAGTTACGGAGCCGCTGGTAATGGCGGCGGAAAGGGCGGGATTGACCGTGAGGCTGATGCGGTCATAGATGACGTTGTAAGTCGATGGGTAGGCAAACGCTGCGAATCCGGTAAAGCACGACATCGTACAAAGCAAAATACTAGTCGGTACGGTTTTCATACGTTTCAAGGGATAGGATTAAATAAGCACGAAACTAGACAATTGATGTGCCACCGGCTAGCGCGCAGAATTGAATTTTCTGGATGCCGGCTAAAATTATCACTGATGTCCCATAAGAGTAAATCCAGACTCGGCCACCACAGGCACATGACGAGAAGCCCTTTAGACCGGCACTATAGTACATCGTTGCTAAGCACTGTCGATAAATAGCGATGCCCAAAAACCCAACGCTCCAAGCCCCTTTTTTGCGCACTTCCTGCTTGTAGATTAATATCTACAACCGGGTTTTTAAGAGATTTTATATTTGAATTCTAATAGGATAAGGTTTAATGGTTTATGGTTCTGATGGATCGGGTAGATGCGACCCGGATCCTTTATTAGTGGCCAACGTTTATTTGGTAACAGCAAGGACAAGCCGCCTCCCAACAAAGGGGGCGGTTTTTGTTCCTCCTATCCGGCGACTTCCTCCGCCTGTTCTCCTGGCCCTCCTCCTGGCGTGCGCAATTCGCGGCCTCAATTTCTGCGCTAAATGAGCTAATAAGTCCACCGTTTGTCAAAATAGTGTAAATTAGGTCACTTGAATGACCTAATTAATGTAAATTGCGTCAGGTAAATGACCTATTTAACATGGATATTCCTCGTTTACTTGAAAAGAAAATCGAAGCTGAACTGGGCAAGCAGAAGGTCATCCTATTGTATGGAACCCGGCGCACTGGCAAGACAACGATCATTGAGCACATTGCTGCACGCCATGGCAGTGATGTACTATCGCTCCAGGGGGAAGATATGCAGGTCGCCAGCCTCTTACAGCAAAGAACAGTAGCTAACTATAGCCAATTGACAAGAGGAAAGAAGATCGTAATTATTGATGAAGCGCAGGCTATTCCGGAAATAGGCAAAATTCTGAAATTGATGATCGATAATGTCAAGGGTATTACGATCATTGCTACTGGCAGTAGCAGTTTCGACCTGGTGTATCACACAGGAGAGCCGTTGGTTGGGCGTAATATAGTGCATTATCTGTACCCAATTGCTCAAACTGAGCTGGCTTCTATAGAAGACAGATTGACGACCATCAAGAACCTTGAACAACGATTGATTTACGGTGGATACCCCGAATTATGGCATCTCTCCGATCAACGAGAGCAGGAAGATTATTTAAAACAAATGGTAAATAGCTATTTGCTCAAAGATCTGTTGATATTGGAAAACGTAAAAGGATCTGAGGTCCTGTATAAACTGTTGCAAATGCTGGCATGGCAGGTAGGTAGCCAGGTGAGCACCACCGAACTGGGAAACAGTCTTCAACTGAACAAGATTACGGTGGAACGCTATCTTGATCTGCTTTCCAAGGTATTTATAATTTTCCCGCTGTCGGGTTATAGCAATAACCTGCGTAAGGAAGTAACGAAGAGTAAGAAATGGTATTTTTATGATAATGGTATTCGTAATGCATTGATCAATAATTTTAGCTCGCTTCAAAGCAGGAACGATATTGGTCAATTATGGGAACAATACGTTTTGAGCGAACGGATGAAGTTCAATAGCTATCGCGGTTATCATCCTCAATATTTCTTTTGGCGAACTTATGACGGACAGGAAATCGACCTGATCGAATTGGATAATAAGCAGCATTTGCAGGCCCTTGAATGTAAATGGCAAAATCAGAATGCCAAGCCTCCCGCAGCTTTCGCTAAGGCTTACCCGGATGCAAAGTTTGCAACTATCCACCAGGGCAACTATCTGGAATGGATTGTCGCCTAATTACTCACAAATAACTCAACCACCACTGACTGTGCGTCTTCTTGTAGTTAGAGAACCACCGGCAAGGAAAATACAAGATCGTAACGAGCACCAGCCAAACAGCATACACCCCCGCGAGCGGAAGCCCGAAATTATTGGGGCTGAAAGCGAAGTCGCTTTTATAGGCTTCGTTCATATGATGACCCATCGAAAAGAAAAGGATGATCGTGATGCCCTGCGCGAGGAACCAATGGCAGATGTAGTAGAAGAAGGGAACATTGCCATAGACGATCACGATCCGCGAGAGCCGGCTGCGGGCAGACTCGGTAAAAGCA
>Ga0134128_10000511_pt1 | contig 53948 bp, 50 predicted proteins | sample KB31754_FD_96462 | JGI IMG/M metagenome (GOLD analysis project Ga0134128, IMG submission 96462) | Terrestrial soil microbial communities with excess Nitrogen fertilizer from Kellogg Biological Station, Michigan, USA - KB3-175-4 | ecosystem: Environmental > Terrestrial > Soil > Unclassified ... | reverse complement strand
TTCCTTGAAAGAAAAAAAGAAGGGGTATTACCCATCACTGACGAACGCATGACTCGTTTTAACATCTCTCTTGAAGAAGGCGTAGACCTTGTGCTGCATGCTATGGAACATGCATGGGGAGGCGAAATATTTGTGCCAAAAATACCTTCGTATCATATTATGGATGTGGCAAAGGCAATAGGACCTGAGTGTGAGCATAAAATAATAGGTGTAAGACCGGGTGAAAAGATACATGAGGAAATGATCACAGAATCTGATTCATTTAACACGATCGACATGGGGAAATATTATGTGATCCTGCCACAGAAAACAGAATGGAATAGAGAAGAATATATGAGAACACATAATGCCAAACCTGTAGAGATTGGTTTTAAATATAACTCGGGAACAAATGAGGAATGGCTAAGCGTAGAGCAAATAAGAACAATAGTTAAAGAACAAGTAGATCCCAATTTTACTATCCATCCCCAACATGCAACAGTCGATACCGTACGGTAAGCAAAATATTACCGAAGAAGATTTACAGGCAGTAAGCGAAGCCCTGACATCCGATTTTCTTACACAGGGACCAAGGATACAGGAATTTGAAAAAGCATTTGCTGCTTATATAGGCGCAAAGTATGCAGTTGCCATTAGTAATGGTACTGCTGCATTGCATTTATGCGCAATGGCTTTGGATGTAGATACAGCAAGTAATGTGATCACTACGCCAATCACATTTGCCGCTTCGGCAAATTGTGTAAAATACTGTGGTGGAAATGTATTCTTTGCCGACATAGAAAAGGATACTTATCTTATAGATCTAAATAAGGTAGAAGATCTCATTAAGTCCAAACCTGCAGGCTTCTTTAATGGTATAGTCCCTGTCGATTTTGCAGGAAGGCCTGTTAACCTGGAGGATTGCAGAACACTGGCAGATAAATATGGCTTGTGGATCATAGAAGACGCATGTCATGCTCCAGGTGGCTATTTTGTTGATTCGAAAGGAGTAAAACAGAATTGTGGTAATGGGATATATGCAGATCTCGCAATTTTTTCTTTTCATCCTGTAAAGCATATAGCATGTGGTGAAGGCGGGATGATAACAACAAATGACGAGGAACTATACAAAAAGTTGATTCTTTTAAGAACACATGGCATTACGAAAGACCCGATGTTGCTGCATGAAAACCATGGGGGCTGGTATTATGAAATGCAAGAGCTCGGGTATAATTACCGCTTAACAGATTTCCAGGCTGCGTTAGGCATCTCACAGCTAAAACGTGCAGATGAGGGTTTGAAACGCAGAAGAGAAATTGCGGAGAATTATTACAACGCATTTAAGAACAATAAAGGCATCCTTGGTCAGTCAGGAGTAGTAGAAGGGCATGCTTATCATTTATATATCATAGAGGTTAACGATAGAATAGGATTATATAATCATTTAAGAAGCAATAATATTTTTGCACAAGTGCACTACATACCTGTCCATACATTGCCATACTATCAGCAATTTGGATTTAAAAAAGGAGATTTTCCTATAGGGGAAGAATACTATAGTCACTGTTTGAGTCTGCCTATGTATCCCACCCTAAGCGATGAGGAACAGCAATATGTTATTGAAACTATTAATAAATTTATAAACTAAATAAAAAGTACCTATATGAAAACCTTTCAAAAAGTGATTGATAACGCTGGCATATACGGTGCTATACAAAACCTTCAAAAAAAACCAATCTTCAGATCTTCAGCAGCGTTTCCGGTAATACATAATGAAAATGTAAGTTCCAGAGTTCTATTTATGGGTTATTGGATATTAAAAAGGGAAATATCAGAAATAGGCCTTGTGTATACTTTACGAAATCAGGGTGGTCAAATCATCAACAGAAAGTATATAAACATAAATACACCACGAGCCCAGCGTATAGTTTTAAGTGATCTTTTGGAAGATGCAAATCATACAGGAAATTTTATCGGTTCTATAGAGTTAGAAGTATTCTCTGCCAAGGACATGGTATTTCCATATCCTGCCTTTGTCCTGGAATATTATAATGATAGTTTTTCTACTTGTGTACATACCACTGGCCGCGTATATAATGATTTTGAGGATTTTCGGGATAACGATGACATTCAGGTAGCAGAGTCCGGTTTTGATGTATACGGCAATGCAAAGCTGGATTCATTCTTCGCTTTTGTAAATGGACCACTTCCCAATACTGATCCTATTCATTATGAAGTAGTGAGTCAAAATGGGGAAACATTAGCCGGCGAAATCAGACTGAATCCTATTGAACCGTATGAAACAGTATTCGTACACTTGAAAAAGCATATTCACGGACTGGATGCATTTCTTGGGAATAACCCCGGCACCATAAGAATAAAACATCAGTTCAAAGGTTTTTTCCCACGTTTGCTGGCAGGCAATTTTGATAATACTAATGGCACCTGTAGCATTACTCACACTTTTTATGACTGCTCTCCATTAGTAACTGTAGATGCTTACTGGAAAAGAGCCTCAGATAACTTATATGACAGCTCTATTTACGCACCTGTATTCATTGATAACGACAGAGACACTGAAGTAGTTTTTTACCCAATGTTTTCGCCAACGGTATACACAATTGGGTTGATCTTTTTTGATGAAGCGGGGAATATTGTAAAGGAATGTAGTGATTACAAGATATTCGACTCTTCAAAAGTGGAGATTGTAAGACTCAGTATCAAAAAAATATTTGAAGGCGATGATATTGATCTTTCATCTGTGAAGGGCGTTTTTATCCATAAATCATGGAGTAATGGTCAATCCATTCCTAACCGGATAAAGTTCGGGCTAAATATAAAGGTTGAAAATACAATGCAGGGGTTATCCAGCAATATTTGTTTTAATTCACGTCTTGGTTTGCCTCAAGTACAGAAAAAAACTGGTACAAGAAAATGGGCCCCCTTAGTTAATAATGGAGATTCTATGGTAATTATAGACAACGCAGCAACCTTGAAAAATTATGACCAGGAAGCTAAAGTAGTTTATAAGATATTCCGTGAAGGGGATAATGAATTTATTGAGCGAGAAGAAATTATTCCTCCATATGGCCAGAGAAGAATCGAAATAAATAAAGATACTGAGTTGAAAGAGTTTGTTGGAGATAAATCAGCCTGGATATATGTAGATGCTGATAACCCGTTCGTGGGTGCCTGGTATATCAACTTTGGTAAATCAGGAGTGGTGGGTGCAGATCATTCATTTTAACAAGTATTTTTGGGTAATAGGCCGCAGATAATATTCAGAGCTGATGGTAATAGCAATATTGGTTTAGGCCATGTTATTCGTTCATTGGCAATAGCGGATATGATCAAAGATGAGTTTGATTGTGTATTTGCAATTAAGTCACCAACTGATCAATTACAAAAAATAATTTTAGAGTCCTGTAATAAAATAATTAATCTCAGGGAAGAGGATGCAGAGGATGAATTTATCTCTTTTATTTCAAGTGATGCGATTGTGGTTTTAGATGGTTATTTATTTAAAACAGATATGCAGATAGCAATAAAAAATAAAGGATGTAAATTGGTATGTATTGACGATCTGAATGAATGGCATTTTGTTGCCGATGCAATAATCAATCAGAATAGTGACATTACTACAGCCGACTATTCAAAAGAGCCATATACCAGGTTGTTTTCCGGTCTCGATTATGCTATGCTTAGGAAACCGTTTCTTGATGCAGCAAAAAAAGAAAGGTATCCACGCAAAATAAAAAACATCATTATTAATTTCGGTGGCGCCGATATGTATAATCTAACCTTAAAGGTGCTGCGGGCTTGTATAGGGATAGGCGCACAAATTAATATTCATATTATTACCGGTGCCGCATATCGTCATCTGGATACACTAAATGAATTTAAAGGACAAAAGAGTATTTTTTTTCACGACCGGCTTAATGCAGATCAGATGTGCAGCTTAATGCTGGAATGCGAATTAATAATCTGCCCCGCAAGCTCTGTATGTATAGAGGCTCTAAGTGCCGGTATGAATATCATAACAGGTTACTATGCAGATAATCAACGGGCATTTGCATCTTTTTTAAATAGGGAACAATATGCTTCTTCTATTGGTGATTTTTTGGAAATAACCATTCAGCAATTAAGCGCTACTGTGGCTAATGCTATTAAGATAGATGATGTAAGCGTAAAGAAAAAGGTAATAGACGGGAAGCAGGATATCCGGTTTATCAATTTATTTAAATCTTTATAAATGAAAGACATCGACCTGAAAGAACTGACCATTGCAGATATAGAGTTGGTAAGACAATGGCGAAATTCGGAAGAGGTATCGAAGTACATGTATACCGATGCGCATATTGCTGAAGAAGAGCAGCAGAAATGGTTTGAGAAAGTAAGCGCTGATAAAAGCCAGAAATATTGGGTCATTGAGTATGAGGGCAGGAAGCTGGGCCTGGCATCTGTTTATTCTATCAAGCCGGCCTTTAAAAGCTGCTACTGGGCATTCTATCTTGGAGATACCTCGGTGCGTGGGGCAGGTATCGGATCGAAAGTGGAATATAATGTGCTAAGTAAGGTGTTTGATGAAATGAACTTTAATAAGCTATTGTGTGAAGTATTCGTGTTTAATGATGCTGTGATAAAGATGCATGAAAAATTCGGCTTCAAAAGAGAATCTTATTTCCGTGAACACATTTGTAAAAATGAACAGTTTTATGATGTGGTAGGCTTATCTATGCTGAAGAAAGAATGGGATACAGTAAAAGAGTATCATAAAAATAAAATTTATAATTCTGAAAGATGAGTACCCCAGGAATATATATTGGGAAGCACGAGATCGCAACAGATAAGCCACCGTTTATCATTGCAGAGATGTCGGGCAACCACAACCAGTCTTTAGACAGAGCCCTCGCTATTGTTGATGCAGCAGCAGCGTCGGGTGCCCAAGCTATCAAGTTGCAGACATATACAGCAGACACAATAACCGTAGAAGGGGCACATACAATTAGCGACGAAAATTCGTTATGGAAAGGCCGCGAGCTGTACGACCTGTATAAAGAAGCATATACACCATGGGAATGGCATGAAGCAATTTTTAAAAGAGCAAATGAAAAAGGATTGGTGGCGTTCAGTTCTCCTTTTGATGAAACAGCCGTTGATTTTTTGGAAACGCTTAATGTACCCGCTTATAAGATCGCTTCCTTTGAGAATACAGATTGGGTTCTATTAAAGAAAGTAGCCCAAACAGGCAAGCCTGTTATTGTATCTACAGGGGTAACTAATATAGCTGACATAGATGAGTCTGTGAGAATATTAAGATCGTATGGTTGTAAGGAGTTGATATTGCTGAAATGCACCAGCACATATCCGGCTACTCCGGAAAATACAAATTTGCGTACCATACCGCATATGTCAGCATTATTCGGCTGCCAGGTGGGCCTTTCTGATCATACTATGGGAGTGGGCGCCTCTATTGCTGCTGTCGCATTGGGTGCACGAGTGATAGAAAAACATTTTACACTCAGCCGCGCTGAAGGTGGAGTAGATGCTGCTTTTTCGCTGGAACCGCATGAGTTCAAATCGCTGACAGAAGAGTCTTTGCGGGCTTTTCTGGCATTGGGCGAAATTAAATATGGTATACAGAAGGCCGAAGAGAAGAGCGTTGACTATAAACGTTCTTTGTATGTTATAAAAGACATTAAAGCAGGCGAAATACTCGATATAAATAATGTAGCATCCAAGAGGCCGGGATTTGGGCTGCATACCAGGCATTACGAAGAGGTGCTGGGGAAGAAAGCTGCAATTGATATCAAAAAAGGTAGTCCTCTATCATGGGGCATGATCAATAGATAATGGAAAAGATAGCTATCATAACAGCGAGAGGAGGTAGTAAAAGAATACCCCGCAAGAATATAAAACTGTTTGCAGGATATCCCATTATAAAATACAGTATTGAAGCAGCTATAGATTCCGGTTGCTTTGACGAGGTAATGGTATCCACTGATGATAAAGAGATAGCTGAAATAGCTGTGCAGTATGGAGCAAAAGTGCCCTTTTACAGATCAGAGGCGACTTCTAACGATTTTGCCACTACTGCGGATGTATTGATAGAAGTAATTGAGAAGTATAGAAAGTCAGGGATTTTTTTTGATACGGTCTGCTGCATCTATCCTACGGCACCTTTTGTGACAGCTGAAAAGTTCCGAAATGCAGTTACAATGTTTGAGGAAAAGAAAGCAGATTCTTTGATCCCGATCGTTCGTTTTAGCTTTCCGGTATTAAGGTCATTTAAACTGGAAAACGAAAAAATAGCGTTCAACTGGCCTGAATATGCACGCACACGTTCGCAAGACTTAGCACCAGCATTTCATGATGCAGGTCAATTTTATATAGTTAACACCAATGCCTTATTAAAAGAGCGCTCCCTGATAACCGGCAATACTGTTGGTTTTGAAATTCCCGAGTCAGAGTGCCAGGATATTGATAATGAAATGGACTGGCAGATAGCAACATTAAAATTTGAGTTGCTTAGCAAGAATGAAATTCATTAACCCACATTAATAAAGAATACACCCCCCCATTGGATAATAAATTTTTAAAGACCTTTTATCTTTTTGCCAGTACTCAATTCATCAGTACACTTTTATTTAGTTTAGGAGGGTTTCTTATCGCGAGGTTAATGGACCCGGTGGTATATGGAAGATTTAACGGGTTAGGAATATTTGTCGGCTATCTTTCTTTACTACCAATGGGTGTTATGAACGGGTTGGCGCGTGATCTTCCTTATGAAATGGGAAGAGGCAACATGGACCTCGTTTATGATTATGTAAAAACAAGCTGGATAACATCAATTATTATTGGATGCGGAGCGTTTTCAGTAGTATGCTATTTCCTGGTAAGAAGTATTATTTTAAAAGACTCTCTTGCAATATTTGCGTACGCATGTTACGCTGTTACAGCATTATTTCAGATAGCAAACAAAGTATTTCTCCCTATTTTATATAGAACGGCTAATGATTTTAAAAGACTTTCTGCGTTAATATTAATTCAATCAGCAGCAAGTCTCTTATTGGTTTCTATTGTATATACATCAAATTATAAGGGTCTTTCTATTCGATATATTGCAATGTATTTGCTGGAGTTTTTCCTGCTGTTTAGGTTTAAGTCCATACCTTTTAAAGGTAAGTTCAAATTGCCTGCTCTTAAACCATTATTTAAAACAGGGTTTCCAATATACGTTGTAGGACAGATTTCCCCACTATGGATAACTTTGCAATCATCGCTCATCTTTGCCTGGGGAGGTAGCAAGGCTTTTGGGTTATATACTATTGTTATAATGACCAATACCTTCCTTAGCCTCATACCTTTGTCTCTTAGCCAGATGATTTATCCGCAAATGTCTATAGCTTATGGAGAAGGATCATCTAAGATGGGTATAATCAAAATAGGAGTGCGCGCGGCTAAAAATGCTTTATTCCTAAGTATAATTTTCGGGGTGATAGCATGGTTTGCATTACCATATGTTCTTAAACTGGCACTCCCTAAATATGTTGGAGCAACGAGAGCAGCGCAGTTTGCTATTTTAGCGCCGTTGCTTACCAATGTAGGGGTTTTGAATAACTACTTTAATGTAGTTAAGAAGCAAATACCATACTTTTTTACAATCCTTACAGGTGTAATTTGCAGCCTGCTATTTCTATATATTTTTTATAGAGCTAAAGGGTTTCAACTGTACATATTCCCTATTGCAAATTTTTTGGGAATATTGATACAGTACACATGTGGCTTCATATATATGTACAAGGATGCCCGAAGAGATAAATAGATACAACGATTTAGCGGACTTTTATATAGCAGTAGAATTGGAACTGGATAATGTAAATCATTGTGGTGTTCCATTAGGGTCTTTACTTTCCAGGTATTTTACTCATTCTTTCAGAAAAAATGCTTTCAACTTCCAGGTAGAAAGTACTTTAAAAATTATTTATCAGATAGTAAGATATTTTCTCCTTTCTTTTTTTCCTGACAAGGAGAACAGGAAAGTATATAAACTGGCTGCCGAAAAAAAACCAAAATATATAATTGCGAAAATTGATAATAAGCAGGAAAGGGGAAACAGGTTATTTAGAGATCTATTGTATAAATGCAGTCCTCATATATTCTATACAACAAAAAATAATAATATTGATAGGAATATTAGCATACCTATCATTCAATATAGATGGGGCTATATTTCTTTTTGGCAAATCTTTACGATCATACCTAAATGTTTTAGGAGTACAAATGTTATCCATAGGAAACTAAAAACAAGATCTGATATTATTGTCCCCTATTTAGAGGCATTTCTAAATGTATTTTATACTACACTTCAACTAAACGCATGGAAACGTTTTTTTAAAAAATATAAACCCCAAGTAGTTTTAACGGACTATGACAGAATAAATCCTGAGGTGATCATGGCTGCGAAAAGATATGGCATAGCTACTGTAACATTAGTGCATGGCATAATCGATAAACGATATGGTTATTATCCGGTACTGGCAGATAATGTTTTTTGCTGGGGAGAGGAACAAAAAGATTATTTTCTTGCAAAAGGCATTGAGGAAAAACGAATAAAAATAACAGGGAATCCAATTGCAGAAAGCATTGCTAAGCTTTCACTGGAAGAAGTTTTATCTAAGTATAAAATTGATAGTTCTCAAGACTATAAATTTATAGGATTGGCGCTTAGTATGATAAATGCAGAGCAAAATTCAATTTTGATAAAAGGAGCTTTAGATGCACTTGGTGAAAAAGGTTTTCTGATTGTAAAATTGCATCCATCAGATAAACAGCAAGCGCTTTTTACTGAAAAATTTAAAGAATACAAAAATGTATTCTTTTCAGGATCTATATCATTTCAGGAATTTATTAGTGTCATTGAATGTTGCATTATGCAAAATTCAGGGATAGGAAATGAGTTGATAGTTTGTAATGTCCCGGTTTTATTTTTTAATAATGACGGATCGATGGTGTATTCGTCTTATTATCCTTTTTTTAAGGACTATTTTTATTGCAGTTCCGGGGAGATAAAAGATGAACTGGATATGTTGTTAAATTCAGCCGAATATTATCAAAATATGCAAAAAAGGCAGCGAAGCATACTTAAAGAAAACATCTTTTATAAAGTAAGCCAGGATGCTGCTGATGAAAACATTATGCAATTGGGGAAAATAGCGTAATAAAATCACGGTTATGATCCAAAAGATAAAGCACGTATTACAACTGTATATAAATAAGATAATTTCTTTTCCACAGAATTATAAATATAATAAACTTATATCCACAGGCAGGCTTAAGATTGGAATAGGTACTTATGGTGCGTTCGATGTGTATGAATACAAGGGCAGTGAAGCAAACATTTTTATAGGTAACTATACTTCTATTGCTCCAAAAGTTACAATGATAACAGGAGGCATGCATCCTATAAAAACTGTTTCTCAATTTCCGTTCAGAACAAAACTTGGCCTTCCGGGAGCCTATACTGATGGGAACCCATATACAAAAGGAGATATAATAATAGGATCTGACGTATGGATTTGTACAGATGTAACAGTATTGTCAGGTGTGAAAATTGGCGATGGTGCCATTATTTCTGCCGGCGCAATGGTAGCTAAAGATGTTCCTCCATTTGCAATTGCCACAGGCATACCGGCTAAGGTAGTGGGTTACAGGTTTGATAATGAAACAATTGACGCATTGTATAAAATAAAATGGTGGGAATGGCCACTTGAAAAAGTGAAGCAAAATGTAGAGCTTCTTACTAGTGAAAATATACAAGCGTTCATTGATCAGCACAGTAAGCAAGTTGTTTAATTATTCTAATAATTATTTAAGTTTTAGTAAACAGTTTTTACAGATAACTTTATAGAGAGCTAATTTTTAGGTATCGTGAAAAATACGTTTATGAAAAAGGTATTTTGTATTGCCATAATTCAGTTGTTGCTATGCAACAGTGTGGTATTTGCTACAAATTATTATGTATCGACTAATGGTAACAATAAGAATAGTGGACTTTCTTTAAGCCAGTCATGGGCAACTCTGGGCTGTGCACTGGTTAGCAGTCTGGCTGCATCACGGGGATATCAACCGGGTGATACATTGTTTGTAGCCCCAGGTACCTACAGTGAGTATCTTGATCTCGGACATCTTTCAAATATCGTTGTCATTGCGTATGACATGAATAACAGACCCATCATAAAACCTATTAACAGTCCAACACATGTGGTAAGAATTACAAATCAAAGCCATAATGCCGCTTTTATAGGATTTGTCATAGATGGCAGCTCAAGCCCTTTACCTGTAATATGTGGTATAAAAGTAACAGGACAAAATGTGCATGACATCTGGATTGCCGATTGCGAAATAAAAAATTGTATGGCAAGTGGTGTCATGCTTAGCGATTTAGCAAATCATATCACTTTTGATCATTTGGTAGTACATGATAATGGCGATGGAAAAGATGTGGGGAAGCATGGATTTTATATTGTTGCACCATATGTTACTGTACAATATTGCACGGTGTATCATCATGCCGGCGATGGTATTAAAATAGGTACTGACGACTGCAAAAATGAATCGAACTTTGATACTATCCGCGATAATATTTGCTATTCCAACAGTTATCATAATACCTCACCGAGGAGTGGTATTCTTGTGAGCTCAACAGACACTGGCACCATGGTATACAACAATATATCGTATGATAATAACGATGGGATCATAATAGAATTGCATGCCAATAACGTTAAAGTATACAACAATACATGTTATAACAATAAGGCGAACGGTATATATGTCCACCTTGATCCTTGTTCACTTAATCCTAAAGAATTGTTAGCTTCTGAACACGTGTCTATCAAAAATAATTTGTTGTATAAAAATAACAGCAATAGAATTTTTGGTGTGCCTTTAAATGGCTTTAGTATAGATTCTCTTTCAGCAAAAACTATTGATACAGGTAATAACTGGTTAAATAACGGTGACCCTAAGCTCGTCAACCCGGATGCTGGAGATTTTCATGTAGCTGCCCATAGTCCTCTTATAGATGCAGGGGAAAAGCTAAAGGGGGTAAATACTGATTTTGACAAGAAGCGCCGCCCCAAAAGTAGAAAGTACACGATTGGCGCTTTTGAAGGGCCGGAAGAATAATCAATAAGTTTATCAAATAGTTTTTCTTCATTTAGAAGTTCAATCGCCATAATATTTATATGCCTGATGTCTCGCGTCCTTTAATATCTGTGGTTATAGTATCATGGAATGTAAAGGAGCTATCCATAAACTGTGTAGATTCAATACTGAAATCTACAATATTGGATAAGATAGAAGTAGTAGTTGTGGATAATGCCTCATCTGATGGCACTGTTACGGCAATGAAGGATAAATTTGGGGCGTTACAAAACGTACAGATCTATGCGTCTACCATAAATCATGGCTTTGCAAAAGGTAATAATATAGGCTTTGAGCTTGCCAGGGGGCAATATACATTTATTTTAAATCCTGATACTCTGGTATTGCCAGATACTATAGAAAAACTATACCTCGCTTTAACAAGTGATAATAGCATTGGAATGACAGGGCCTAAATTGCTTTATGAGAATGGAACAGTTCAAAAAACCTGTGCAAGAAAATTGCCCGGTTTAAATGATACCATTTTGGCGGAATGTTTTAAAGTGCAAAGCTGGCCACGTTTTTTTTCAAACTATTTTGAATATAAAGTTAGGTTCCCGTACAACTATGCTAATAGCCAACTCGTTACGGCAATATCCGGTGCCGCGATGCTTATGAAAACAGAAGACCTAAAAGCGATTGGGATGTTTGACCCGGAATATCTTCACTGTGGTGAAGACATTGAATTATGTTGGAAAGTTTTACGGGCAGGCAAAAGAATAAGATATTGCGAAGAAGCTACTGTAATACATTTTGAGAGTCAGAGTAGTAAGAAGGTAGCTGTTAGGACACAAGTGAATGCACTAATTAGTATTGGGCGATATATAAAAAAGACCAAAGGAATACTCAGTTATTTAATTTATAGGTTTTCTATTCTTTTTGTAAAAGTTCCGGTTGAATCTCTAATCGTATTTTTGCTTTTTTTCCGAAATAGGTTTAAATCTACTGAGGATACAAAAAATCGGGGCTTAGTTATTTTAAAAATTATTAATTGGAAACCAATCTTAGCAAATAGGAATAAATAATAAATAGTACTACCAGAAAAATGGCTTCTTCAAAATTTCCAAATGTTTACAAGATAGTGATCGCTATTCCTTTTATTATGAGAATAATAGAGGAATCAATTTATCATGATCCAATATTTCTTGGGAAGGGATTTACTTTTTGGGGGTTCTTTATATTCTTATTTGGAACATTAATATATAATTATGGAAATTTAATAGTAAGCTTTAGAAATAGGCTTATTTATTCATTTGCAATTTTTCTTGGAGCTAGCTGCTTAATTGAATTTTTTCATACCAATAGTGTCTATAGAGAAGTAAGCACTACTTTTTTCATGTTTGCAGCCGTACCATTATATGCATCCTGGATACTTAAGAACAAGGAGAGCTTTAAATATATTATTATCAGCTTTCTTGCCTATGCATTTGTAAATGCGCTTAACATAATTATTAACGTATCTATATTTAAAATGTTGGCCGCGGGCAGCTCCGATTTGGCCAGGGAGAATGTAACTAAGGGTCTATGGTTTTATACCAATTTAAATGGTATAGCTTATATAGCTTCCATATCGACGGTAATATGCTTTACTGTAGCGAGAAACATTGAAAATATATCCCAGAAACGTTTGTTATATATCCTTTCCCTAATGTTTTTATACGTTACGGCTTTATCTTTATCGAGATCTGCTTATATAAACCTGGCTTTTATTTGTACAGTAATGTATATAAAGTATAGACCTAAGGTTAAGTTTCAATATATTATCCCTCTGGTTATAGTTGTTTTATTTATTAACATTGGCCCGGTTCAGAAGCTTACCAATTTGTTTTTCGGCAGGTTTGAAGAAATAAATATAAATCAAAAGGAAAATGTTGATTCCAGGGTTACTGTATATAGGCGAGTTTATAAATATCTGCCTGACATCTATCTTAACGGTGTAGGAGAAGGTAATTATTATGGAAAATGGGGTGAGAAATCTGATTTTGCCCGTTTAAGTTATGATGACGAAGGAAACCTTGCTGAAATAAAAGTTACCCCCACGCATAATTCGTTCACTCAGATACTGTTTTATTGGGGTATCTTACCCTTGGTCCTTTATATATTTTTGCTTGTCCGCCTGACGAAAATGTTGCCGCCCAAATACGATACCTCGTTAATGGCAAAGATCACTACTATGGTGTACTTCTCTACTATTTCTCTTATTATATTCAGTAACAACTTTAATTATAAGGATTTCACATTTGCGTATGGCTTGTTATTAGGCTTATATCTGAGACGGAGGTATAAACTGTCAAATTAAATTTATGTGTGGATTTTTTGGTGAAATAGCAACAAAGCCTTCAGAGGTAAACTTAGCTGAGTTACATAAAAGTATCTTTCACCGGGGCCCGGACGATTCCGGATCTGAAAAAGGTGAGCATTGGATGCTTGGTTTCAATAGGCTGAGTATAATAGATCTTAGCGAGAGTGGTCATCAGCCAATGTGGGATAGCTCACATAGATATGTTATTGTATTCAATGGTGAAATTTATAACTATAAAGAACTTAAAGAAACGTTTGTTAATGATGTCACTTTAAGAAGTAGTTCCGATACTGAAATATTATTGAGATTACTTATTGATAAAAAAGAAAGCGCGTTACAATATCTGAATGGCATGTTTTCTTTTGTCTTTATTGATACGGTCTCGGGAGATTTTATAGCTGCACGGGATAGGCTTGGAGTTAAACCATTCTATTATTTTTATAATAAAACAACGTTTCGTTTTGCATCAGAGCTTAAAGCCTTATTAAAATGGCCTGATGCTACCAGGGATATTAATCCTGAAGCATTGAATGAATATTTGTTCCTGAAATATATTAGCGGCGAAAAAACAATTTTTAAGGATTATTATAAATTAAAAGCTGCTCACTTTATAAAGGGTAACTTCAATGCTCCTGAACATCTTTCGATACAAAGGTATTGGGAAATGCCTGTTCATGAGGGCATGTCTGAAAAGAGCATTGGTGAATTAGAAGAAAGCTTTGAATCTATTTTTAGTAATGCAGTTAGTATACGTTTGAGGAGTGATGTGCCGGTTGGTATTTTTTTGTCAGGAGGTATTGATAGTAGTCTTGTTGGCGCATTTGCAAGCAAAACATCACACAGAGAACAGATTGCCGCCTTTACAGTAGGCTACAATGAAAAAAAATACGATGAATCTGGTGTTGCCCGGCAAACTGCAAAGCATCTTGGTATACGATCTGAAACAATTCTACTTGGTCCCTCACGATTATCAGATATTGATACATTAGTTGAGTATTATGATGAGCCTTTTGCAGATTCATCAGCATTGCCATCATATCATTTATGTAAAGCTGCGGCAGAACATGGAACTGTGTTTTTAACCGGTGACGGAGGAGATGAGAGTTTTGCAGGGTACAGGCGCTACATAAGAGCATTGAATAATGCTTCTATCCAAAATATTCCAGGGGTATTAAAAAGTTTATCAAAAACAGCTTCTTCGGTTTTTGCTAAATATAGCAATATAGCATACAAGCTGCGTAAAGTAGGAACAGACACTGAAACAAGTGTCGCCTTTATGGATGACTTGCCATACAATCCCATTTATGATTACGTGTATTCAGATGGAGTGATCGCAAACAGATCACAGTGGGTTAAGGATAAAATGGAACAGTACTGGCTGAAAAACGGTTTTCCCATTACAGCCAAACAACAATATTGGGACCTGGCCTTGTATCTGCCGGATGATATTTTAGTAAAAATGGACAGAGCCTCTATGGCTAATTCGATTGAAGTACGTTCTCCGTTTCTAGATTATAGGATTGTAGAATGGGCTGCTACAATACCTGGAAAATATCTTATTGATAATCAGAAAGGGAAAAAGCTTTTGCGCGATTTGTGTAATAAATATTTGCCATCTACTGTAACCAATGCACCTAAAAGCGGTTTTGGAGTTCCTCTTCACGATTGGTTTGCGGCAAAAGAAGGCAATGCATTTTTCAAGCAACGTATTACTGATCCATCGTTTGCTCTAAAAAACAATATAAAGGTTGATCATTTGTGCAAAATTGCAGATATGCACATGAATCAGCAATCACAGCGCAGGTTTGGTGAGTTTTTCTGGGCTATATTAATGTACGATGCGTGGTATAGAAAATATATGTATTAGTAATCCATAATTATCCTACAGCAGATAATATTTCTTTAAAAGAATTTATGCAGTTTAGAAAAATACTCATTACCGGAAACGCGGGATTTATAGGGATGCATGTGTTTATGAAGCTAAGTGAGAAAGGATATGAATTGACTGGCATAGACAACATAAACGATTATTACGATGTAAACCTTAAAATTAGCCGTCTTCGGGCTCAAGGTTTTCAAGGCGATATCAATAATGGGGAACCCATAAAAAGCACAATCAATAATAATTTATTTTATAAAGGAAATATTCAGGATAAGGAGTTAGTAAATAAAGTTTTTGAAGAGAACGATTTCGATTGTGTTATACATCTTGCTGCACAAGCAGGTGTACGTTATTCATTACAGAATCCTGATCAATATATACAGAGTAATATCTGTGGTTTCCAAAATATAGTGGAAGCCTGCCGTTCAAAACAGATAAAACACTTTATTTACGCTTCCAGTTCTTCAGTATATGGACTGAATACCAAAATGCCCTTTTCGGCCAATAATGGTGCAGATCACCCGGTTTCTTTATATGGCGCTACAAAAAAATCAAATGAATTAGTAGCACACGCATATGCTCATCTTTTCAGGATACCGACTACCGGCTTGCGATTTTTTACTGTCTATGGTCCTTTTGGAAGACCGGATATGGCTATTTTCAGTTTTACAAAAAATATCCTGGAAGGAAAATCTATAGATGTCTACAATTATGGGCGTATGAAACGTGATTTTACATACGTGGATGATATATGTGAAAGTGTGGAGCGTCTTATTCACAAACCACCACAGCCAGATGCTGATTTTAATTCAGATAATCCTGTACCTGCAAGAAGTTCGGCACCGTTCAGGATATTTAATATTGGCAATCATCACCCTGTTGATTTAGGAGAATTTATTTCAGCTATAGAAGATGCTATTGGTAAAAAAGCTATTATAAATTATAAACCTCTGCAAATGGGTGATGTGTTGGATACATTTGCTGATGTGCAGGATCTGCATGATTATATTGATTTTCAGCCCCACACGTCTATTAATGATGGAGTGAACAGGTTTGTAAAGTGGTACAAAGAATATTACAATATTGCTGATTAATCTACCTTAGGTAATAAGTCAAGTATGACTCTTTCAACTCCTTTACGCAGTGCATTATTTGTAGTAGTAATTCATTTTATTTTCGTTTTGGTCTCTACCATCCCGGGAATAAGAGGAATGGACTTACGGTCTTCCTTACAAATAAGCGACGAGGCTACATATGTTAATGATGCTAACAACATCGTTGCGCATGGAGCATTCAGCAGGGAAACGTCATCACCTTATTTATGGGAACCATACAGGACCCCTGGTCTCCCTTTAATAATTGCCTTGAGCTTATTTGTTACAAAAAGCCTTATACCGATACTATTTATCAATGTTCTTTTTGCAGGACTGGCAGCATTTTTTGGTATTAAATTGCTACAGCTATTAAATATGGAGCGATCTGTTCAGACATATTTTATAGTACTGCTGGCTATTTTGCCGAATGCGTTAGGTATGGATTGTTACATTCTTACCGACTCTATTTTTGCATACCTCAATATAATATGGTTGTTTTTTCTCTTGAAAGGGTTTTTGAAGAATGATTTCAGAAGCTTGTTGTATTCTTCCCTTGTATTAGCATTCGCACAACTTATAAAGCCTACCCTAAGCATTGCTTTTATAATTATACTTATTACAGCAGTTATTGTAAAATTCGAACACTTAAGGTCAATTAATTTTAAGCAATTAATAGTGGTGACCGGGTTGAGTTTTTTAGCCCCTTTATTCATGTCTTTCATGAATTATAATGCGCACCATGTTTTCTCCCCATCACTATTAGGGGAAGAGACGGAACGGGAGTATCTGATGGCCAGCTATATTTCAAAGAAGACAAAAATAGATTACCATACCATTCAGACGAATATAAGAGATGAAGACCGTCGCGATGCAGAAAAATTGATGGACAACTCTAAAAGCATTTACGGGAAATTGCATATTGTAAAGAAGCAAAAAGATGATTCGATGATGCACCATTATAGAATGGGTATATATATCACCGCGGCTTCCGAATTTTTTAAACAAATATTTTCGCCACAGGAGTTTGCCTTTAATGTATTCTCTCAGCATCCTCCTGCTATTGCTCGCCGTGTGGGATTTATAATCAATATATTATTACTGTTCCTGTTTGCGCTGGGATTGGTCCATTTCTATAAGTTCAATTTAATGAGATATGGAATACTGATATTGATAATAAGTAGCTTTTATCTTATCGCGGGCTCTTTGAGTGCGCAACAAGGTGCCAGGTTACGATTGCCGGCTGACATTATATCTTTGCCTGTTATGGCAGCAGGATTGAGTATATTGTTTAGAAAAAAAAGTGTTAAAAGTGCTGAAAATCTGGCATTCAATAATACAACACCATTGCATAGGTGATTTAAATGTAAAGAACGATTTATCTCACTGAATTATACTATCATCTTATACTTCATCAATGAATAAATTATCTATTGTAATCCCGGCTTATAACGAAGGCCCCACCATCCACAACATCCTGAATAAAATAAAGGCAGTAAAGCTTGTGGCAAATATGGAAAAGGAAGTTATAATCGTTAATGATTGCTCAAAAGACAATACGGAAGAAGCAATTTTGGCTTACCAGGCAACCAATTCTGATTTTCCGATAACCTATTTTAAGCATGATGTTAATCAGGGCAAGGGTGCTGCACTGCACACAGGCATAAGGATCGCCACCGGAGATTATGTTATTATTCAGGATGCAGATTTAGAATACGACCCTGAAGAATATAATTTATTATTGAAGCCTTTATTGGATGGCTTTGCAGATGTAGTGTATGGATCGCGCTTTATGGGTGGTAATCCACATCGCATATTGTTTTACTGGCATTCAATAGGTAACAGGTGGCTTACCAAAGCTTCAAACATGTTTACTAATCTGAACCTAACGGATATGGAAACCTGTTATAAAATATTTAAACGTGAAACAATCCAGGGCATTAAACTGGAAGAAAAACGATTTGGCTTTGAACCTGAAGTAACAGCTAAGGTTGCTAAAATTCCTAAGATCCGTATATACGAGGTCGGCATTTCCTATTATGGCCGTACTTACGAGGAGGGAAAGAAGATAGGGATGAAGGATGCATTTCGCGCATTATGGTGTATTTTGAAATACAACTTATTAAAAAAATAACAGCTCAATGTTAATAATGAGTATTGTGTAAGATTATAAAGCATTACACTCATTTTCTTAAATAATTACCATGGATGAAAAGAAAATAAAATTTGCAGTAATAGGTTGCGGTCATATTGGCAAGCGGCATGCAGAGATGATCACTCGCAATTCTGAAGCTGAATTGGTGGCTTTGGTAGATATAAAACCGAAAGAGGAATTGAAGATAGATCAGTACAAAGTGCCATTTTATAATTCTGTAGAAGAACTGCTTTCGGCCAGTATAGATATAGATGTGGTGTGCATTGCCACTCCCAACGGATATCATGCACAGCAGGCAATGCAGTGCATTGATGCAAAAAAGCATGTAGTGGTAGAAAAACCAATGACACTGAATAAGCTTGATGCGGAAAAATTGATCTATAAAGCATTGCATATGCACAAGCATGTGTTTGCCGTAATGCAGAACCGGTACTCCCCGCCATCTGTATGGATAAAAGAACTTATAAACTCAGGTAAGCTGGGCAAAATATACATGGTGCAGCTTAACTGCTACTGGAACAGGGATGGCAGGTATTATGTAAAAGATAGCTGGCATGGTGGTGAAGCGCTGGATGGAGGCACACTGTTTACCCAATTTTCGCATTTCATCGATATCATGTATTGGCTCTTTGGCGACATAAAGAATATACAAGCCAGGTTTGCCGATCATAATCACAAGGACACAACTGATTTTGAAGATAGTGGTTTCGTCAATTTTGACTTTGTTAATGGAGGAATAGGGAATTTATCTTATTCTACTTCTATCTGGGACAGGAACCTGGAAAGCAGTATGACTATTATTGCCGAGAGCGGAAGTGTGAAGATCGGCGGGCAGTATATGGATAAGGTTGAATATTGTCATGTCAAAGACTACGTAATGCCGGAATTGCAACCAACTAATCCCGGTAATGACTATGGTGCCTATAAAGGATCTGCAGCTAATCATCATTATATTATAGAAAATGTAGTGAACGTTTTAAAGGGCGAGACTACTATAACCACCAATGCATTGGAAGGGATGAAGGTAGTGGATATCATAGAACGTATATATCAGCTGAAGCCAAAGGATATAAAAGAAAATTCGAAAAAAGAACAATCCATAGAGCAGATCGCATAAGAAATGGAATTAAGCATTTTATACGTAGTAGGTGATTTAACGAATGGAGGACAAGAGAGGCAACTGTACTATTTAAGCACAGCATTAAACAGGAAGGGATATAAGGTTACTGTAGTTGTATGGAGTTTTAATGAAAAAGCCAAGTATGCTGCTTTGCTTGAAAATGAAGGAATAGAGCTGATACAATATAAGGAAGGCAGCTCTTATCAAAAGATTGCAAAGACACGAAACCTGATAAGAGAAAGAAAGTTTGATATTGTTCACTCTTTTACCTTCTACCTCAACTTTTATGTGTTCCTTTCGACTCTATTTACAAAATCAATAGGAATAGGGGGCATAAGGAACAGGCTGAAAATGTATAAAAAGAGCACGCCACGTCCTCTTTTTGCATTTTGCAGCATGTTGCCTGCCAGGATTATATCCAATAATTACAAGTATAATGAAGGTTATAAAATAAATCCTTTCTGGAGAAAGGTATTTGTGATCCCTAACGGTTTGGATGTCAACAAATTTACGCATGAGCAGTCTGCAGGAAATGAAGTGATACAGACTGTCTCACTTGCAAGACTATATCCTGAAAAAAGAATTGACTGGGTGATAGATGCAATATCAGAGTTGGTGAAAAAAGGATACAAGGTGCATCACCGCCATGCAGGTGCAGGGCCACAGCAGCAGGAGCTGCTGAAAAAAGTAGACGCGCTGAACTTGAAAGACCATTTTGTATTTACAGGAGAAGTGACTGATGTAAATGCTTTTATAGCATCGGGAGACTTTTTTATATTAACTTCTTATCATGAAGGCTGTCCGAATGTTGTTATGGAAGCGATGGCGTCTGGAAGGCCTGTGGTAAGTACAGATTGCGGTGACGTGAGTTACCTGATAGATAATGGCAATGATAGCATCATAGTACCTGTAGATAATTTTGAGGACTTGGTTACAGGAATGGAAAAGTTAATAAATGACAAATCATTGAGAGTTGCCATGGGCACAAAGGCAAGGGCATCCGCGGAAAAGAAATTCTCTATTGAGAAGTATGCCCAGCAGAATATTGATTACTACAACAGTATCTTATAGAAATATATGAACATCCGTAACGCTATTTCGACATTAGGAATTCCTACCCTTTTTCGGAAAGTGATATATAGAAACCATCTTCAAACAGCGCTATTCCATAGTGTACACAGGCAGAGGTATGGTGGTAAATACGATAAAGTACAGGTGGCCGATATTAGTAAGGATGAATTCAGGGAATGCATAAAGTGGCTGTCAAAAAGATTTCGTTTTCTTTCAGTATCAGATATATTAAAGGGCGATTCCAGAGGACTGATAATCACTATAGATGATGGTTTTCTGAACAACACGAACATCACCGATGTGTTAGAGGAGTTCAATGCACCGGTAGTGATATTTGTTTCTACTCAGCATATTGTTAGCGCTACCGACTGGTTATGGTTTATTAAAGATCGATACAAATTGATAGCTGATGAGGATGCTGATCCTGCTATTGTCAGCGATCTGTTCGATGGCTTGGGAGTACAAAAGCTGGTAGAGTTATCCAGGCATCCACTTATCGAGATCGGCTGCCACACAATTACGCATCCATATTTATCAAGGATATCACCCGAAGAACAGTACAAAGAGATTGTAGAGAGTAAACAATATCTTGAATCGATCGTCGGAAAAAAGGTCAGGGCCTTTTCTTACCCGTTGAACGATTATGATCTCAATGTCTACGAAATAGTCAGCAAGAATTTTGATTGTGCTTTTGCAGGATTTAAATGTCCGCTCGATATACCGGCGAAATATCAGATACCGCGCACCTATATTCATCATTCAAACCATCACTACTTAAATCTGAAATTTTCCGGCTTACACGTAAAGCCAATAAAGTTATGAACATAGTGATTTTCACTTCTACCTCTCGTTCGGTAGTAGGCAAGTATATTACTCACGAACTGAAAAAAGTGTTTCCGGATAGTAGCATAGTCGCCATCGACACCAGTGCCCTGCCTGCAAAAATGGAATATCTCAGGTTTCAGTTTAAGCGGTATAAAAAAAGGGGTATTAAAGGTTTTATAAATACACTTAAAGAAAGAAAGGACAAGGTGATTTGTCTTACAGATTGGAGGGCGCATTTCACAGAAGCTTTCGAAAAGCTAATAAATAATAATTCAATACCCGATTATACTCCGGATCATATTGTCTCTTCCACGAATGGGAAAAAAACTGAAGCACTTCTCAAAAAGCTGAAGCCGGATATTATTATACAAAATGGTGCAGGAGATTTGCTGAAGCCGAATATATTTAATATCCCTTCCATTATGTCAGTTAATATGCACCACGGCGTTGCGCCAAAGCTTAGAGGTGCCAGCTCCATATTTTGGGGTGTGTATTATGGTCGCAAAGATTGGGTAGGGGTCACAGTTCACAAAATCGACGCCGGGATTGACACGGGGCCTGTTTTGAAACGTGCTGAAGTTGCTTTTGAATATGGTGAGCATCCGGCTAAATTATTCGCAGAAGCTACAATAACGGGTACCCGGTTACTACTGGAAGCGCTTCACGATATCGAAAAAAACAACAATAACATATCTTTTCTTCCTACCAAAAATGAAGAGAGTAAATACAAAAGCTTTTACAAACCGAAACATTATTTCGCCCTGCAGAAAAACAACTGGCATCCTGTTAAATAATAACCAGAGTAATTTTACAACATTAAAAAATAATTTATGTGCGGAATCGCCGGTATCATCGGAAGACAGTACGGAGTAAAGGATAAATCAGTGTTTATAGACAGGGTGTCCGATATTTTACATCATCGTGGTCCGGACGCAAAAGGGTGTTTTGAAGATGAAGACGCTATTCTTATACATCGTCGCCTGAAGATCATAGATCTTTCTGAGAGAGCTGCCCAACCGATGTATAGTGACGATAACAGGTATGTGATCGTTTTTAATGGGGAGATATACAACTACCAGCACCTGAAGAATGAATTGATAAAGGCTGGTTATAGCTTTAGTACCTCTTCAGATACAGAAGTATTGCTTAAATATTATCTCCATAAAGGTGCTGATGGCTTAAAGGACCTGGTAGGGATATTTGCTTTTGTTGTTTGGGACAGGGAAGAACGGAAGTTGTTTGCTGCCCGCGACCAGGTAGGAGTAAAGCCTTTTTATTACGCTTTCGATAATGCCTTCTTTTATTTTGGATCAGAGATGAAAGCAGTTTTGGCAGCCGGTTGGCCAGCATCGATGGACAAAGAAAAAGTGTATGAATCTCTGCATTTTGGTGCAGTTGCAGGAGAGAGCACTTTATTCGAAGGGATAAAAAGACTATTGCCTGGTTGTTATTTGGTGATGGAAAAAGGGAAAGCCCCTCGTATTGACAAGTATTATAGTACCTATCAAATTTCTAAGGAACCGATCAGCCAACAGGATGCAGTAACAAAAGCAAGAGCTTTACTGGATAATGCTGTGAATATACAGATGATAAGCGATGTGCCTGTAGGTACTATGTGTAGTGGCGGCTTGGACTCTAGCGCTCTTACTGCCTTGAGTGCCCGGTTGACCAGCAGGATAAGCAGCTACTGTATCACTATTCCATATGAAGGGTATGATGAATCGCAATATGGGAGAGATGTAAGTGAGTATGTCAACAGCAATCATCACGAGCTTATCTTTGATCTGGATGAAGCAGGTAAATTGCTGAATACATTAATATGGCTGCACGATGAACCACTTCGTCATCCTAACTCGGTTCCAATATTCCAGATATCAAGGTTGGCAAAAGAAGAGGTAACGGTTTTGCTGAGCGGCGAAGGATCTGATGAAATTTTTGGAGGCTATGGAGTTTACTTCAATGTACAAAGAGCTTTAAAGTTGCAGCGGTTGCCTCGACCTGCCCTCAGGCTAATGCTGGCATACGCTCATAGTAAGAACCGCCCTGGGCAGCCTATTCTGGGCGCTATGCAGAAGGATTTGAAGGATGTGCTCATATACTTGCGTTCTACAGCAGATCGTAATGTGATGCGAAAACTATTCCGCAATAGATCTTACGACATATCCGACCGTTATCAACTGGCACAGGATGCTATTACTGCAGCAGCAGGAGATCATATAAATGGCATGATGTATTATGATCAGCAGACCCACCTGCAGACATTGCTCGATCGCCAGGATAAAATGTGTATGGGTAATTCTATTGAAGGCAGGGTACCGATCCTGGATGTTAATTTATTTGATTTCATTAATTCGATCCCCAGCCACTACAAAACTGAAAGAGGTAATACTAAAAAGTTACTTCGGATGGTTATGGAAGGCAAACTGCCTGAACATATATTGTATCGCCCTAAATATCCATTTGGTGTCCCTCTGGAGCGGTACTTTATAGAATCGAAAAATAATCGTGCTACTGTGGATAATATGGTAAAACAAAGTGAATTGGTAAAGCAGCAAATTATAGATCCTGTTACATTAAATCGTTTGATAAACGGTTATCTAAAAGGTGAGGAAATGTATTCAGATCTGATTTGGAATTTTATCAATCTTGAATTGTGGTACAGGATATATATATCAAAAGAAATGCAGCCAGATAAAATGCAGCTACCGGCCTACATGCAGCTTACTGTTAACTAAATTAATTAATGACTATGAGAGTTTTCTTAACGAAGAATGTCTTTTTTCCTCTTGCTGATATTACGAGAAACAGGAAGGTCACACATAATTTTAGAGAGTTATTAAAATCACAATGGTATAGTCTGGATCAATTATATGCAATACAAAATGACAGGCTGAAGTATATCATTAAACATTCGTACGATAAAGTTCCATTTTATAAAGAACGAATAGATAAATTCGGATTCGATCTCAATGCAAGTAACTATCTCGAAGAATTAAAAAAGCTTCCCGTTTTAGAAAGAACTGAAGTGAGAAATGCATTTAACAATAAATCAATTTTCGCTGCTAATTTCAGTGATTATAAAACTAAAGAGTCTAAAACAAGCGGTTCTTCTACAGGCGAGCCCTTGTCAACAATGGAAGACAGTCTCACCGGAGATTTGGGAAGGGCTTCATTTTACAGGGCATTCAATTGGGCGGATTGGCATCTTGGCGAACGTGCTATAAAATTATGGGGTAGCAGAGGCAGTGTTTCCCGCGCAGGAAAACTTGCTAACAAGGTTATCAATTGGGAAACATACAATGCTTTCTCAATGGATAAGACCTTGTATTACGGAATATATAACCTGATAAAGAGCGGGAAATTAAAGCATATCTATTCATATGTTTCGGCGCTGCTGCAATTTGTTGACTTCCTTGACCGGGAGGGGTTGGAAGTACCTCCTACTATAAAATCGATAATGACGTCGGCTGAAGTGCTGACAGAAGATGCAAGAAAAAGAATACAGGATAAATTTAAGACTAAGGTATTTAATGGATATGCTTGTGGTGAAGTGAATGGCATAGCTTATGAATGTGAATGCCAGGATGGACTGCACATTTCCATGGAAAGATGTATTGTTGAAATAGTTGATGATAATGGTAATCTATTACCCAATGGACAATATGGTAGAATAGCTGTTACAGATTTCTTTAACCACGCCATGCCACTAATAAGATATATAGATGGAGACGTGAGCGCAATCATGGACGGAACTTGCAAATGCGGGCGGAATTTGATTAGACTGAAAGAAATTGTAGGAAGGACTTCTGATGTAATTGACGCAATAAATGGAAAAGAGGTGCACAGTACTTTTTTTCATGTGATCCTGGTTCCGAGACTGGATTGGCAATTAAAATATGGATTGAAAAAATATCAGTTTGTCCAGGAGTCAAAAGATACACTTAAAGTGATAATGGAATTTAATGATGTTCCACCATCGGAAGAAGTTGAAAAAATGGAAACAATCATTACTAACCAGATGGGTCCTATGAAAATAATTTTTTCAGCAAACAACAACGACTTTGAATATTCAAATTCCGGAAAGTATAGATGGACACTTAATAAAACCCGTGGTCGAAAATGAAGATTTTGATGGTTCTTGTTGGCGAGCCGCTTTTTAAAGATCCGCCTAAAGACGAGGAATTTTATTTGTATCGCAGGAGCCTCCACGATGGGGAATTTTATTATTTTTTGAAACACGCCATTGTCAATTCAGATTCCCAGATGCAAAGCCTGCTGGCAGCGGGTGTTGATTTGACATATGGTTATATAACGAATACCAAGAACCCCAAACGGCTTTTAAAGCTGGCAAGGCAAATAAAAAGAATTGTAAGGGAAGAAGGGGTGGATATTGTGCATGTAATGTGGGGAAATGCTTTGGGCCTTACAACTGCTTTGGCAAGTTCTGTGCCAACTGTACTTTCACTATGCGGTTCAGATTTGTTGGGAAATTATAACTCGAAGCTAAAAAAGACTCTTAAAGGTCGGATAGCAGGGTTCTTATCTCAATTTGCGGCTTTATTTTCTAAAAATGTGATCACAAAGAGCCAGCACATGAAAAGCAGGCTTTGGGCGCCAAGCAAGAATAAAACATTTGTTCTTCCTAATGGTATTAATCTATCAAAATTTTACACAATTGATAAAGTTGAAGCAAGAAAAAAAATAGGCTGGGAGCAAAATAAACCGATCGTAATATTCTTTTATACTCCGGGCCAGTTTGTGAAAAATGAGCCATTGGCTCTAAAAACTTTTGATAAATTAAAAGAACAACTACCCGATTGCGAGCTTAAAATACTCACTAAGATCCCTCACGAACAGCTTGTTTATTATTATAATGCTGCAGATGTAATGCTGCTTGTCTCCAAGCATGAAGGTTCAAATAATTCTTTAAAAGAAGCACTTGCATGCAACTTACCCATTGTATCAACGCCTTGTGGAGATGCCCCGGAAAGATTAGAGAACGTGAAAAATTGTTACATATCTAAAGGCTGGGATCCGGAAGAGTTAGCAGGATTACTATTACAAGCATTAAAGAAGAATGAGCGAAGTAATGGTCGTGATCGTGCACAGAGTATCAGCAATACAGAAATACAAAAAAGGCTGGTAGAAATTTATCAGCAATTAGAAAAAAATGGTTTGCATAATTGATTATGGCCTGGGAAATTTAGGATCCCTTCAGAATATGCTGAAACGCATAGATAGCTCTGTAATTATCTCTTCAGCAAAAGATGATATTGCGAAGGCTGATAAGTTAATTTTACCCGGTGTTGGAACTTTCGATACCGGCGTTACAAATCTTAATTCACTTGGGCTGATTGAAATATTGAATGATGAAGTATTAGAAAAGAAGAAAAAGATTTTAGGCATTTGCCTCGGTGCGCAGTTGATGCTCAATAGTAGTGAGGAAGGTAATGAGAAGGGGTTGAGCTGGGTGGATGGGAAAGTGATAAGATTTAACTCATCTACCGGCATAAAAATACCTCATATGGGCTGGAACGATCTGCAGGATAATAAATCCGAATTGTTTAATAATATGCCCGAATCACCTGCGCGGTTTTATTTTGTCCACTCGTATCATTTTTTATTTGAAAATCAGGACTATAGCACAAGCACGGTTATGTACGGCCACAAGTTTTCGGCTTCATTTAATCGTGATAATATTTTTGGGGTACAGTTCCATCCTGAAAAAAGCCACCAGTTTGGCCTTAACCTGTTAAAGAATTTTATAGCATTGTAATGAATAGAGCGCGCGTGATCCCCGTTTTATTATTGCAAAAAAACGGCCTTTATAAAACTATTAAATTCGATCATCCAAAATACATAGGTGACCCGCTAAATGCTTTAAAGATCTTTAATGAGAAGCAATGTGATGAGATAATAGTTCTTGATATCCTGGCTTCAAAGCAAGGATTGCCGATCAACTACAAGCTTATTGGGGAAATGGCTACCGAATGCTTTATGCCTCTTGCGTATGGTGGTGGCATAAATACATTAAGTGAAATTGAGACGGTATTAAAGTTAGGAGTTGAAAAGGTTATTTTAAACAGCATATTGATAAAAGATCCGGCCTTCACCATGGAAGCGGTAAAACAATTTGGCAGCTCTACATTGGTTGCATCTGTCGATGTTAAAAAGAACATGTTTGGAAAGCTACATGTTTTTAGCCATAGCGGAATTAAGGTAAAAAACAGCGAGCCTATAAAATTTATGAAAGAGCTGGAAGAAGCTGGTATTGGTGAAATAATGCTGAACAATGTTGATCTGGATGGAACAATGATGGGATATGATTATGGTCTTGCCAGCAAAGCAACAGAAGAGGTTGGAGTGCCTGTGATTATTTGTGGAGGTTGTGGCAGTATTGATGATATGCGGAAATTATTTCAATCTACTCATGCGTCTGCTGCGGCAGCTGGTAGCTTATTTGTGTATCATGGTAAGCATAAGGCAGTATTAATTAATTATCCATCACCTTCGGACATAGGACAATTGAAAGTTTTAAAATAAAAACTATCCTGTATAGTAAACAGATAATATGACTGTTAAGGTTTCACCATACACTATTGATGATATTGAAATGCTTGTGCCCATTCATATGAGCGCCTTCAAAGGATATATGAATTCAAGCATGGGAAAAAATTATGTGCGCAAATTTCTGCAATGGTTTCTTACCTATCCCAATGCTATTACACTAAAAGCTGAAATGGAGGGCCAGATATGTGGCTACGTTGTAGGTGCGCCACTAAATTATGGCAGTGCCATGAATCGGGATTTATTTAAAACGGGTGTCATAGGTATTTTAACCCATCCAGGCATAATGATACATGAAAACTTTATCAAAGCTGTAAAAGCAAAATTTAAAATGTTGATAGGGAAAAAGCCTGCTAAAGTAACTATCAATAATCCCGAGGGTAATGGTATATCTTTAATAAGCATTGCGGTCAGTCCAAAGTTTTCAGGTAATGGTGTAGGGAAGGAAATTATGAAATCTTTTGAAAAAAGTGCCGCTTTAAATATGGATTACATGAGGCTTTCTGTATATGATTACAACACCAGGGCTCGTGCTGTTTATGAAAAATCAGGTTGGACTCCGAGACAACAAGTAGACAAAACAGTTTACTACTATAAAGATATAAGCAACTCGTAAGTAGTCTTTATAAAAAACTGATTTGGATATTTTTGTTGCTCACTTACAATAATAAATTCAAAAAGAAGTATGAACATACAATTTAAAAAGGCACTTATTCTCGCTCCTCATACAGACGATGGAGAGTTTGGTTGTGGAGGCACTATAAACCGACTAATAGAAAATGGATGTGATGTTTATTATGCAGCATTCTCTGCCTGCCAGCAATCGGTATTGCCTGAGTTTCCTTCTGATATTTTGATAACAGAAGTAAAAGCTGCTACCAAAATGTTGGGTATAAAGCCCGAAAATTTATTTCTTTTTGATTACGATGTACGGACATTCAATTATCGCAGGCAGGATATTCTTGATGATATTCTTAAGTTAAAAAAACAGATCAATCCGGATCTTGTATTGATGCCTTCTGTTAATGATATTCACCAGGATCATTTTACAATTGCAAATGAAGGAGTAAGGGCATTTAAATGGAGTACTATCTTGTGTTATGAGCTGCCCTGGAATAATTTTAATTTCAATACCAGCTGCTTTATTTCACTTGAGGAAAAGCATGTACAGGCAAAGCTTCATGCATTATCGGAGTATAAATCACAAATGCATCGCCCTTATTCTAATGAAGAATTTATAAAAGGCATGGCCAAAATGAGGGGAGTTCAATCAGGTAATAATTTTGCTGAAACTTTTGAAATCATTAGGTTAAACATCAGATAATGATCAGCATTAAAAAAATATTGAACGATATAGATTATTTGGAGTACGTAGGAGATACCGATGCTTCTGTAAAGGCTCCTGTTCAGCTTGATGTTAATAATAGCGATCCCACACTATTAATGTGGGTTAATAATAAAAATATTCATCTGCTCCATGAGGTTGGAATGGGCATCATAATTTGCGATGATACTTTCAAAGATTTTAAGAACACTTGCAATTATATAATAACCAAAACCCCGCGTTTGCTTTTTAAGCAAATACTGGAGCTCTTCTTTTTACCAAAGCCTCGAACAGGTGTGGCAGAGAGTGCTAAAATTGCACAGGGCGTATCTATAGGTAAAGATGTATTTATCGGTGAGCATGTAGTTGTCGAGGAGGGATGCAGTATTGGTGATAATACGTCTATTTATCATAATACAGTAATACTAGCTAATACTCAGATTGGCAATAATGTAAAAATAGGTTCAAATAATACGATAGGTGGTGTTGGGTTTGGATATGAGAAAGATGTAGATAGTGAATATAGCCTGATACCACATCTAGGTAACGTGGTGATAAAAGACCAGGTAGAAATAGGAAACAACACATGCATCGATCGTGCTGTTTTAGGTAGCACAATAATTCATAAGAATGCCAAGATCGATAATCTTGTACATATTGCACATGGTGTGGAAATAGGAGATAACAGCCTGATAATAGCAAATGCTATGATTGGTGGCAGCACTATTATTGGTAACAACGTTTGGTTCGCTCCTTCGGCATCAGTGCTTAATAAAAAACATATTGCGGACGATGCCGTGATAGGTATGGCTGCAGTAGTAGTAAAAGATGTTCAAAAAGGTGAAACTATAGTCGGTAATCCTGGCAAGCCATTGAATAAGAAATGATACAAGATAAGACTGAACAAACATCTGTTTCTATAGTCATTCCCTGTAGAAACGAGATAAAACATATTGGTGAGTGTATAGACGCTGTGTTGAATCAGGAGGACAAAAATATACTTGATATTGAAGTCATCATAGTTGATGCAGATAGTACAGATGGCAGTGTCGATTTTATTAAAAGTAATTATGGCGATAGAGTAAAAGTGATCCGTAATGAAAAGATATTCACGCCTTTCGCTTTTAATAAAGGCATAAGAAATTCTGCTGGTGAATATGTAATAATTGTAGGGCCAAGAAACATTATGTCCTCAAATTATATATTATCCTGTCTTGCCGTATTAAAAAAAGATCCGCAGATAGCCTGTGTTGGTGGTTACACAATAAACATGTATAGTAACAATACTTCAGAAAGCATAGCGCTGGCTATGAATTCAAAGATTGGTGTTGGGTTTTCAAATTTCAGAACTGTAAAAGAATCCGGCTATGTAGATACTGTGGGCACGCCGATGTTCAGAAGAGAGATTTTTGATAAAATAGGATATTTTGATGAAAGGCTTGTACGCAATCAGGACGATGATTTCAGCTTTCGCCTGATAAATGCAGGTTACAAGATATGGCTGAATGCAGATGCTCACATGAAGTACTATGTGAGAACATCTTTTAAAAATCTTACAAAGCAATATTTTCAATACGGCTACTGGAAAATTTTCGTAAACAAAAAGCACAAGACCATAACAACTTCACGCCAGGTTATTCCGGCATTGTTTGTCTTGTTCGTTGCTCTTGGTTATTTTGTTTTGTATTTGTTGCATTTAGGCTTTTTATACAAATGGATACTGCTATTTTATCTGATTGTCGTTGTCTTTTCTTCTTTCGCAATTGGTAAGAAGATAAGCAGGGTTCCCACAATTGTTTACTCTATTGTATTATTACATTTTTCTTATGGGTTGGGATATCTTAATGGTATTCTGGACTTTTTTATATTGAATAAAAAACCCGCTGAAAAAGCAACTGCATTAAGCAGGTAACAAAATCATAGTAAACTTATTATTAGCATGAACATCCCATTTTCTCCACCTTACATTGATAAGGAAATTGAAGACGAAGTTTTAGATAGTCTCCGTAGTGGTTGGATCACCACAGGTCCTAAAGTGAGAGATCTCGAATTATTATCAGCAAAGATTTCAGAAGTGCAGCGGGCAGTTTGTGTTAATTCATGGACTTCCGGCGCTGCTTTAGTATTAAAGTGGCTGGGCATTGGCCCCGGCGATGAAGTGATTGTGCCTGCATATACATATTCGGCTACAGCGCTTACCGTGTTGCACGCCGGAGCCAAACCCGTTATGGTTGATGTGCTGGAAGACTTTACCATCGATCCCGAACAGATAAAAAAAGCAATTACACCGGCTACAAAAGCTGTTATGGCTGTTGATATTGCCGGATGGCCATGCAATTATTCTGCTATAAGAAATATTCTTTCTTCCGATGAAGTTAAAAAAAGCTTTATTGCCAATAGTGAGATCCAGAAGCAATTCGGTCGCCCTGCTTTGATTGCGGATGCTGCCCATTCTCTAGGCGCTTTATATGGCAATAGATCCGCTGCCATAGCTTCCGATATTACTATATTCTCTCTGCATGCTGTAAAGAATGTTACAACAGCAGAGGGTGGTGTAATATGTCTTAATCTTCCAGCCCCTTTCGATAATGAGGAAGTATACAAATGGATGAAGCTGAATTCACTAAACGGCCAGACAAAAGATGCATTCACGAAAAATCAGGGTGGTGGCTGGAGATATGATATCGTTTCTCAAGGTTTAAAGATCAATATGCCTGATGTATGTGCTGCAATAGGATTAGCGCAGCTTAAGAAATATCCGGGATTATTATTGCCAGAGCGCGAACGTGTTTTTGATCATTATGCTGCTTTTTTTAGCAAAAAAGACTGGGCTGTTATTCCACCGTCAAAAGAAGATGGACGAAAATCATCATTTCATCTTTTCCCTCTTCGCATTAAGAATATAACAGAGGAACAACGTGATACTATCATCCAGAAAATGACAGATGCCGGCGTAGCCACTAATGTTCACTTTATTCCAATGCCTATGCTGTCATTATTCAAAAACCTCGGATACAAAATCGAAGATTTTCCCCAGGCATATAAGAACTATGCGCATGAAATTTCATTACCAATATACCCGCAGCTCACCAATGAGCAATGCAATTATATAGAAGAACAGATTGAGAAAGCATATCTTGAAGTAATATAACTATGACAAGGCTTTTTGACCTGACATTTTCTTTAATAGGCCTCATTATTCTAAGTCCCTTTTTCCTGATAATTGCCATCTGGATCAAGCTGACATCCAAAGGGCCTATATTGTATAGGCAGAAGCGTATCGGGAAAAATGGTAAAGAATTCCGATTGCTAAAGTTTCGTTCTATGTATGCTGATGCCGATAAGCGTGGGTTGCTTACTGTTGGTGGAAAGGATCCGCGAATTACACCGAGTGGATTGTATATAAGAAAATATAAGCTGGATGAGCTTCCGCAACTGTGGAACGTGTTGATTGGCCAGATGAGCATTGTAGGTCCACGCCCTGAAGTGAAAAAATATGTGGACTTATATGATGAAGAGCAGAAGAAAATATTACATGTAAGACCGGGAATTACAGATCTTGCTTCAATAAAATATAAAAACGAAAATGAGATACTGGAAGCACAACCTGAACCAGAACGTTACTACATAGAACATTTGTTGCCTGAAAAAATAAAATTGAACAAGAAATTTATTGAAGCTCCTACTGTAAACAATTATTTCAAGATCATTTTCCTTACTGTCAAAAACGTATTTATATCTAAAGAAGATATAAACGCAGATTTGCTCAATTAACGATCTCATTTATTTTTTGTCTCAAACAAAATAGCCTGCTCATTGAGCAGGCTATTTTGTTTTATTGAATCAGGATATTTATTTATCCATCAATTTTATATCAAGCTTTTCATATACCGAGTTGTTGCTAATAAACTCGGGTACCAATTCTTTCATCTGGCCTACTGTTTCAAGTGTATAATGTTGCTGCGCGCAGGCTATTAGCTTATTTATTTTATCTTTCACAGTCAGGAAATTGTATTCTCTCACCCGTGCGATCATTATTTTATCATGATAGGTAGGTAGTGTATTTTCAGAATCATTCAGCAGCTCTTCATATAGCTTTTCTCCTGGTCTTAGCCCTGTGTATACTATCTCAATATCTACTCCCGGTTCTTTACCTACAAGCCGTATCATTTTCTTTGCCAGGTCAACAATTTTCACAGGCTCACCCATATCGAATACAAATATTTCACCACCCTGTCCCATTACACCAGCTTCAATTACCAGCCTACAGGCTTCAGGTATGGTCATAAAGTAGCGGGTTATCTCAGGATGCGTCACGGTAATCGGGCCACCTTTTTGTAGCTGCTGTTTAAATCGCGGTATCACAGATCCGTTAGATCCCAATACATTTCCAAATCGGGTAGTTACGAATTTTGTTGGGTGGGTAGCCTGTAGATTATCAAGGTGTTTTAGCAGGTATTTGTAATAACTCTGAATAAATATCTCAGCTATCCGTTTAGAGGCACCCATTATATTGGTAGGGTTAACGGCTTTGTCTGTCGAGATCATCACAAATTTTTCTACACCGTTTGTAACAGAAAGCTCCGATAATATTTTAGTACCTAATACATTATTTATAACTGCCACCGAAGGGTGATCCTCCATTATCGGCACATGCTTATAGGCTGCTGCATGGAATACCACATCCGGATTATATATTTCAAACAGATGCTCCATGCGCACTTTATCACATATATCTCCTATATAGCACTTAATGTTTGCGTTTTTATAAGTTTCTCGAATCTCAAGACTCAGTTCATGCATTGGTGTTTCCGCCTTATCGCATAATATTATGATCGAAGGGCGATAAGCGATCAATTGTCTTACAAGCTCACTACCAATAGAACCTGCAGCACCTGTCACTAATATTTTTTTGCCTTTCAGCTCGAAGTGTATTTGTTCGTTGTTTATTTTAATTACTTCTCTTTCCAGTAAGTCTTCAATGTTTACATCCTTCAGTTGGTCGGTATGTAGCTTACCATCCAGCCATTGTTGTATAGGCGGTACTTGTTGCACCCTTATATTGTAAGCCAGGCAGGTATCTACCAGGTATACTAGTTTATCTTTATGTATGTTTCTGTTGGCAATGATCAGCAACTCAAATCCTTCTTCCTTCAGTTTCTTTATGCTTTGTTCATCTGTATGATAAATAGGCAGGCTTTCCATCAATTTACCCCCTTTACCAACTATATCATCAAGAAAAGCCGAAATATAAATGTCACCCCCCGGAAGGTCGTTGATTACACTCTTTATATGTAATCCCTGTTCACTGGTATCGTAAACAGCTGCCTTAATTTTGTTTTGTTCTACTCCTCTGTGTAGACTATAAAACTTAAAACAGTATCTAACCAGTAAGCGGTAAGAAATAAGGATAAAATTGATTGTGAAGAAGTTTATGGCAATTACAGAAAATGGAAAGAAGTGCATTCCATTGTAGTGGCTATACATAGCCAGGTTGATAGCAAAATATGTTAGGGATGCTACAAAGTTGACAATAAGTAATCTAAAGGTATCTTCAATATTAGTATGTCTTATAATACCTGCATAACTCTTAAATAGATAGAATAATATTGCATTTATTGCAGGGGCAACTATTAGCGCAACTTTTAACTCATACCTGCTGATTTCAGGTAAATTAAAGTTGAATCGTAATAAAAATGAAAAAAATAGGGAGAATTGGATACAAAATAGATCAAGTAAAAATATTATCCAGCGGGGTAGAATCTTCAATCTATATTGCATAGTGTATTTGGTTAGTTTTCACTCTCTCTTTTCTTTATACGCCTTTCTATGATGTTCCCAAATCCTTTAAGCAAAAATAGTTGATTAGGTTATATTATAAAAATATTATGAATTATTTCTCTATTACCAATTAGAGAGAGATACAATTGTCCCAATCGTGGCCTTACAGCATAAGTTAAATTAAATTTTTTGATATTTGTAAAGATGTTCGCTAAATATAAGCATATCAAATTATGCTATATAAACATGTAAAAATTATGCAATGTAAATATCGAGAAACCGAATTAGATAACCATTTGTTAATAAGGCTCTGTCATATCAACCATATCGTAAATCAATAATTATTTTGCTTCATATAGATGGATGAGGGAGATGATAGAATTAAAATATTGATTAATGATGCCCTCAAATAAGATATCAGGAAAGCCGGTTAGCACAGTTGTATCACAACTTAAAAGGTCTTTTTTGATAATTAACAGCACGATAGCTGTTTTCTTCATAATATATCTGCTGCAAGCGTACGTTCTTTACGAACGCTCTTCGGAATCCGATCAGTTGGTAATACATACCAACGATGTAATAAATAATATAAAATCTGCCGACGCTGATAATCAGAAAATAGAATCTTCTCTTAATGAGTACCTGCTAACACGCGATCCCGCTTATGTTGAGAAACTCAACGAATATGTTGCACATATAAAAACTGACATTGCAAATCTTTCTTCTCTCACACACGATAATGAAGAGGAGCGGGAAGGATTAAAGGAGTTAGTTAAGCTGATAGATCAAAAAATCACTCTTTCTCAGGGTATTGTTGCTAAAATAAATAGCAACAACGGAACACTTGTCAGTGAGCCGGAGACATTCCAGATAATCAATGAAAGCATAGACAGGTATATAGAGAGTATGAAGCAAAGGCAAAATAGCTTGCTTCATTTGCGAACCAATAATAATAGATATTATAGCAAGGCGAGAGTAGTCTTTTCTTTGATAAGCTATATTCTGATAAGCATATTCCTGGTCATTGCTCTTTATAAAATAAACCAGAATGTAAGAAAAAGGGCCATCGCAGAGCAAAAAGCGCGCATAAACGAGGTGAAATATAAAACACTGGTCGAAAATTCCGGACTTACTACCCTCGTGGTTAATAGTCGTGGCGTGATAAAGTTCGCAAGTAAGAATGTATATGATCTGGCTGGCTTGCGGGCAAAAGATCTGCTGGATGTGCATATACTTAGGTGTATGCCCAAAGCTTTTATAGACCAGGTGTCAGATATTATGAAGGCAGTGGCAGCTACAGGCTCCTATAATAACACTTTCGAGCTGCAGATTTTTACAAGCACGGGGATTAATAAATGGATATCATGTAGGGTATTTCCTGTCACGAATGATGATAGCGAGGTACGTGAATGGCAGGTAATAATCTGGGATATCAATGATGATAAAATGTTGCAGCAGGAAATTGAAGAAATGGAGGCTGAGCGGACAATGCAGCAAAAACTCATACAGGATATTATAGATAATATTCCTTCGGTTATTTATATTAAAGATCTACAGGGCCGGTATATCCTCGTGAATAAGCAAATGGAGGAATTCATGGGGATCAAGGCCGGTACGATAATAGGATCTACAGATCGCCAGCTTATAATTGATAAGGAAAAGTATAACGAGAATAAGCTTGCAGATGAGCGTGTGCTGAAATTTAAATCTTTCACTACTATGGAAGAAGTAGTACAGATAAATGGTAAGCTGCACTATTACCTGGTTACTAAATTCCCACTTTTCGATAATCTGAAAAATGTAAAAAATATATGCGGTCTTGCTACTGAGATCACAGACAGAAAAGAAAGTGAATTGAAGCTCTTAAATGCCAAGAAAGAGGCAGAAAAAGCAAGAATTGCCCAGGAAGCTTTTCTGGCAAATATGAGCCATGAGATCCGTACGCCGATGAACGGTATAATGGGTATGGGCAATCTGCTGATGGGCACAGACCTTAATCAGGAACAAAAGGAATTTACCGAAAATATACAGGAATCGGCACGTAACCTGCTTTCTATAATTAACGACATACTCGACTTCTCAAAGATCAAATCGGGGAAATTCCAGTTCGACCAATCTCCATTTAAGGTTAAGCAAACAATCATGAAAGCCATTTACCCGCTTCGGTTCAAGGCTGATGAAAAAATGGTAAAACTGAATATCTTTATAAGTGATACGGTTCCTGAGGTTTTGATTGGAGACCCTATCCGTTTGCAGCAAATTTTTATTAATCTGGCAGGCAATGCGATAAAGTTCACGTCGTATGGTTCTGTAGATATCAATGTGTCTGGTTTTGGAGAGAAGGATGGTAAGATATTTTTGCAGGCTGATATTAAAGATACAGGTATCGGAATTGCTGAAAACAAACTGGAATATATATTTGAGAGTTTCACACAAAACAATTTAAATACTTCGCGCCAATACGGTGGAACAGGATTAGGATTGGCTATTGTGAAACAGCTTGTGGAATTGCAGAATGGGCATGTTTTTGCCAAAAGCACGCTCGGTAGAGGTTCTACATTTTCTTTCAGCATTCCTTTCCAGTTAGGTCAGGAAACAAAAATGCCGGGAAATAGTTTACACGGAGAATATAACAATGTATTGGATGGTATTAGTATATTAGTAGCCGAAGATAATTTGATTAATCAGAAAGTAGTAAGAAATACTCTGCAAAAACAAGGAGCAAAAGTAAATATTGTTGTTAACGGACAGGAAGCGATAGAAGAGATGAAGCAACATGTTTACGATTTGATCTTAATGGATTTGCAGATGCCTGAAGTAGATGGGTATAAGGCCACCAGGTATATAAGAAACGTAATAAAAAGTGATATACCGATACTGGCAATGACTGCGGATGCGATAAAAGGCGAATCGGAAAAGTGCTTTGAGGCAGGAATGACAGGCTTTATTTCAAAACCATTTGAACCTAACGACCTTTATCAGCAAATATTAAGTGTCACAAGAGAAAAGACACATATAGAGCTAACAGAGAATACACACACACAGGACATGCAGCAAAATAATGTAGATTTTACGTTTTTGTATGAAATATCAGATCAGGATCCAAGTTACATTCACGATGTAATTGAGATATTTCTTGAGACTATGCCTGAAGGTCTTGAGAAATTAAAGGACCTTATACTCGAGACAGATGATTGGGATGCGATCTCAAAACAGGCCCATTTTCTAAAATCAAGCGTCAGCGTTATTAAGGTGGGCAATATGTTTGAAGAACTAAACAGGATCGAATTGCTTGGTAAGCAGGAAACGGGAAGGGATGAAATAGAAAAATTGCTTAAGACCTTGCTGGCTTCCTTTGATCAGGCACACCCTATCTTAATTGAAGAAAAAGAAAAGCAAAAGTTAGCAAAATAGCCAAAGGGGTATATTGGTGATATTTATATGTCTGCCGGGAAATATTATAAGGTCAATCTTATTTTGATTTTCTTATAGTTGACTTACTTAAAATTTATTCTTTTATTTGTGGTAGCATATTTTAATGCGATAATACTAATAAGAATTTCATGAAAAGATTTACCTCTGCAATTGTATGTTTGGCATGTATTTGTGCGATTGTTGCTTCATGTGATACGGGAGCTTACAATGCTGATCCCATTAACAACCTTAGCAATAAGCCAAATCCTATATATAATAAAATAAATATGGATGCTTCCATAAATAATGTGTATTGGAAGTCTTCTAATGATCCTGTTGTGCATTTAGTTACTGCAGGAGGAGCAGGGATCACTTTTACTATAAGCGGAAGTTACGGCAATGATACATTGGCAAATTTCCTTGATTCAGCAAACGCATTCCAGGCAATAGCAGTAACAATTTATAACTACAAAGGTCCCGGCACATACCTTTTAAATAAAAGCGGGATCGCCACTTATATACATGATACTGCATCTAATCCTTCATTAAGTGGCCAGATAGTTGTGTCATCAGACGATGGCCTCTTTGCTTCCGGCACATACAACTTTACTACAAAGAAATATACAGTAACTAGTGGTAATTTTTACGCTCCAAGATATTAATATCAGGGAGCGTAAATCCATATTCTTAAATGCCCAAAAACCGGATACCAAAGCTTATTGGGTGCTGGTCAATTGTATTTTGATATAGCGAAGTGAGTTGATAAGAAACATAAAACCTTATTCCATCATCTATCCCTATTTCCCCCGTCAGGCAGCTATTGAAATTCTGAAAGTTAAACTGGTCATAAGTTTTTACTTTTCCAAGCTCACTTGATGTTTGTTTGGTCCATGAAGAGATTCTGTACCCTCCCGTAATGCCAACACCGTATACTAACCATTTATTAAGTCCACCCAATTTTGTTTTAAAGGTCAGCATAAGTGGTACATTCAGGTAATCGAATGCCAGCTTATCTTTTCTAAAGTGTAGAGTATCGTTTGTAGTAATGAACGAATTAGGGCTTTTAGTAAATACAACAGGTTCATTATAGCGGAAATTATACAATTGTAGCCCCAGGCCGGTAGAGATATAAATCGATTGCCTCTTTGTTTTCAAAGCAGCAAATCTCAGCATTAGCGGATAGATATTTACATTGATAGATTTACCTCTGCGCAGGCCTAAAAGATCACTGTTTTTAGCATTATCAGGCACATGTAAAAATGTACCGGCAGCGGGACTATTATAATTTGTATTGTCTGTTAATAAATTAAACCCGAGATCCATCATAACCCAATGTGTTTCGAAACGGGTTTTATTTTTAGATCTCTTTTGGCTATTTGGTGTTTCATATTTTACTCCATTTTTACCTACACTAAAAACATAATGGTATTTTTTTGAAGTGTCTTTTTGTTCTGGACCATTTGTAGTCTCTTGAGCATTAGCATAACTAAATGAGAAGGCCAATATTAAAATTGGAAGTACATAATTTGCTGGTTTCATAAATTGTGTGTTTTATAATCTTACAACGAATAATTCTTTATTGCCTATTTTAAATGCGACCCCTTTGTCTCTTATGTCTTCATGAGCTACGCTTATTTCCTGCAAGGTATTTGTCACAACATGTTGCAGATTTTCTATTTCTTTCTTTTTGTCTTCATCTATAGGTAGCGTTTCCAACAGGCTTTTCTTGGTTGCTACTTTATTGTTTGATACCAATTCCGGTTGTGCGGTATTTATTCTTTCGATTCTTTGTGTATCAGTGACTGTTATTTCTTTTACCGGGACTATAGCAACAGGAACCATTGGGCTTTGATAAGTTGATACCGTAGCTACGCTATCGTTTTTATTTACTGTTGTTTTTGCTATTGGCAATGGGATGGCTGGCTGTTTTACATGGGTTTTGAACAGGTGCTTTTTTCCATTTTTTACAGCTATTGTTACTTGCTTTTGTGTTTGTTCAGGCTGTTTTATGGCTGGGACAAAGGTTTCATGTTTAGCAGTTGTTATCACCACGTTTTCCTGTGGCTTTTGTTTGTTCCAGAATGTTATAAATAATATAGCTGCTACTCCTGCTGCAATACCATAGCTCCACAAGTATTTTGGATTGATAGCTCTCTTTACAGGCTCTTTTTTTAATAATAGTTCTTTGTCTGGAAATATATGGGCAGTATCAGGTGTCAGTCTCGTCAGGCTATAAAGTTCTACTTCATCCTGCAGCTCGGGGTGAAGCTTTACAAATGCCTCAAGCTCTTGCCGCTCTTCTGCATTCAACTCTCCATCTACATAGAGCAACAAATATTCTTCATAATTTTCCTTATTCACCATAGCATCTCTTTTTATAAAATATTTTCTACACTTACCAGGTAATTTTTCAACACTTTACGCGCCCTGTGCAGGTATACCTTCACCTGCGTGTCCGATAGTCCGGTTATTTGGGCAATTTCTTCATAGTGATAACCTTCATAGTCTTTTAATAATACCAATGCTTTCGATTGTTCATCCAGTTGTGCTAAAGCGCGTTCCAATATTCGTTTTAGGTCATGCTTGCCAGGCATTATAGTATCTTTATGTTCCAGTTCTTCTTTATAGGTTATTCTCCCCTTCTTTCTATATACATCTACCGATTGCCTGTATGCTATTTGGAAAAGAAAAGATTTCGCCTTTTCGCTAAAAACCTCTTTTCTTTTTTGCCACAATATCTCAAAGCTATTTTGCACTATGTCCCGTGCATCTTCTTCATTTCCCGTGCATTTACACGCAAAACGAAAAAGCGGGTCAGCCCATTGATGTACACATAAATTGTAATCATTCACCTCCATTCAGTAAGTATATCGGGGTAAGAATGAAAAAGTTACAGGAAATTTTAAAAAAAGTTGAATGAAAGTTATGAGGGAAAGGCCTTATTTAGAAACTGATAAGAGTACCTATCCCAAAGAAGCCATATTTTAAGCCCGGCCCTTCTTTGGCCATGGGGGACTGTAATAGTTGTAATTTACCGATAAGCCCCAGGTTAAATCCCTTTTGGTTTGCCCGTCCTACCTTAAAGTTAAAACCAAATTCCGGCGCAAGTCCTAAAACGATCTTTGTTTGATTGAATAAATTATGACTAAGCTGGGGATAAATCGCCGTAAGTCCGTCTATCCCACATATTATTCCGGCTCTGTCGTCTTCCATATTAAATCCGATGCCGGCAGGTATATATATGGCTGTAGCAGTATGATTATTGGTGTTTAATAATTCAGGCGAAGTAGTAAGCTGCCGGCTGTTAAAATAAGTTGTTCCAAAGCCCGCATCTACATAAATATTGCCTGTTAACTGGTAAACACATTTTGCATCTGATGAGAAGCCGATCCCTGGTTGGTCTTGCTTTAAAATGCGGCTGGTACCTGCGGTTAATTCTATTTGGGTAGAAAACAGATCTTTTTGAGAGAAGCAGAGTAATGGATAGCATAATAATACAATGCATGAAATAAACCTGATCTTGTTATCCATATTTACCGGTTTCGCGCAATGCAATAACGTAAGAAATCATGCCATTGTAGTAAATCACATCATAGTGAAGCTAAGATTGTACCTTTGTCGTTTAATATTTTCTGCGTAAAATTCAATAATGAGGCAAAAACCATCATCTCCCGGCAATAGAAGGCCCGATACTGATAATTCTGATAAAGATCGTAAACAATTTGGAGGGGGTAGGGCTAACAATAAGCCGGGACGTTTTAAAGGCAATGAAGAAGGGGGGTATAAACCTAAACGACAAGGTAATGATGGCGAGAAAAACCGGACCTTTGATAGTCGTGATCAGCGCGATAAGCCTTATAAAAAGCGTTTTGACAGGGAAGAAGGATCTTCTGAAAAGTCATTTGAGGAACCTAAGGCCAAAAGGGTGTTCCGTAATCCTAATGACAAAATAAACAATAAATTCAGTCGTTTCGAAGATAAAGGAAAGCCTAAGTATGGCAAATCTTCCGGAGATCGCAAAACAAATGGTGGTTTCCGCAAATCGGATGATAGGTCACATTCCGGGTCAAATCGCTTTGACGACAAGGACAGACCGAAGTTTGACAAACCCTACGGTGATCGCAAGCCTGGAAAAGACTTCCGTAAGTCTGAAGATAAACCCTACTCAAGACCAAATCGTTTTGAAGATAAAGACAAGCCGAAATTCAATAGATCTTCTGAGGATGATAGATCAGGGAAGGAATTTCGCAAATCAGAGGACAGACCTTATAAAAGGCCAAATCGTTTTGAGGATAAAAACAAACCTAAATTCGACAGACCTTTTGGAGATCGCAAACCAGGAAGGGATTTTAACAAGTCAGAAGATAGGCCTCACGATAGGCCAAATCGCTTTGATGCTGATGAAAAACGGCCTGATCGTTTTCAGAAAAGATATGATAGTGATAAGCCCAAAAGGACATTTGATAAAAAGCGGCCAAATAAAAAACGGGAGCATATCGAAGAGCCTGATGTAGATATGCAAATGACCCTAAACAAATATATTGCACATAGCGGAGAGTGCAGTCGCCGCGATGCTGCTGAATTGGTAAAGCAGGGGAAAGTAAAAGTAAATGGGGAGTTGATCACAGATCCTGGTTACCGCGTAAAGCAAAGTGATAGGGTAACTTTAGTAGGGAAAAAGCTCACACCACATAAACAATATGTGTACATGTTATTAAATAAGCCCAAAGGGTTTATAACTACTACCGAGGATCCTGAAGGCCGTAAAACGGTAATGGAGCTTGTTGCTAATTCGGGTGTAGATAGGCTGTTTCCTGTGGGCCGACTGGACAGAAATACCACAGGTTTACTATTGCTTACTAATGATGGCGATTTAGCACAGAGATTGTCTCATCCCAGCTATCAAATAAAGAAGATATACCAGGTAACACTAAATAAACCACTGACCAAAGCTGATTTTGAAAAAGTGCTGGAAGGTGTTTCATTAGAAGATGGCGTGGCAAATGTTGACGCGCTTTCTTATCTCGAAGAGAAAAATGAGCTTGGACTTGAGATACATAGTGGCCGCAATCGTATCGTACGTCGTATTTTCGAAGCACTTGGATACGAAGTAGATAAACTTGATCGGGTAATGTATGCCGGCCTTACCAAGAAAAATTTGCCACGTAGTAAATGGCGTTTTCTTGAGGAAAGAGAGATCATTTTATTAAAACATTTCAAAAGCTAAGCACTTTTATATTTTCGTATTACAATGCCGTTTTTTACTGCCGCTAAGATACACGATGGCCATAAATGGTTGCCAGGTAGAACAGTGATAGAGACTACAGAAGATGGAACAATAATACAATTGCATGATGCCTCCGATGGTAAAGAAGTAACTTTTTGTGAAGGCGTTTTAACTCCTGGATTCGTTAACGCACATTGCCATCTTGAGCTTTCTCACATGAAAGGGGTAATACCTGAGCATTTAACATTGATTCCATTTTTAAAAAACATTCCACTCTATCGTAATGATTTCACAGATGAACAAAAAGAAAAGGCGAGACATAGTGCCTATGCTGAATTATTGAGTAATGGCGTAGTAGCGGTGGGGGATATATCGAATGTAACAGATACGCTCGATCTAAGAGGACTTGACAAATTACACATACACACATTTGTGGAGTCGCTTGGTTTTGCCGAAAATCCTCAAAAGCAATTTGAGCGTTCTGTTCATGTATACGACACTTTTGCATCACAAAAGAGTGGAACTAAGAGATTACGTCAATCTATCGTTCCGCATGCACCCTATTCTGTTTCTTTGTCATTGTTCAGGATGATTAATGCGCATCAAAAAGATGCTGTTATATCTATTCACAATCAGGAAAGCCCTGCGGAGGATGAATATTATTTTTCTAAAACCGGTTCTGTAGGCGAGTTATTACAAGTGTTAGGAATTGATGATGGTTTTTTCCAGCCCTCAGGCAAATCATCATTGCAAACATATCTTGAATGGCTTTCACCATCTCACCCATTTATTTTTGTACATAATACCTACACAGCATTAAACGATCTGAAAATTGCAAAAGCGTTATTAAAGGATCCATTCTGGTGCCTATGCCCCAATGCAAATCTTTATATAGAAAGCAAACTGCCTGATGTGGGTATGTTCGTAAAGGAGCATGCTAATATTTGTATCGGCACAGATAGCCTTGCTTCAAACCATCAGCTATCTATTTTATCTGAATTACAAACATTGAGAGAAAATTTTCCTGCCTTAAGCTGGGAGACTCTGCTCACGTGGGGCACATATAATGGTGCTAAAGCATTGCAAATGGATGATATTGTCGGCTCTTTTGAGCCCGGCAAAAAACCTGGTATCATTCAGATAACCCGATTGGAAGAGAAAGACTCATTGATAAAGAGAGTTATTTAAGCTTTCTCCTTTTTCAAAGGTTTTTCCTGAAAAATTCGTGGATTAGAAGTCCCATTATCTAAGGCCAATAATTGTTTACATATTTCATTAAATTTTGGCCACGGCATTTTATTTATTTCCTGAATAAACAAAAGCTTGTCATAATTAGCATCCTCATCATCCTCTTCTTTATTCATTTTGCAGAGAAGAATCAAATCAGATATTGATTTCATAAAATGTATCCCTTATATATAAAAAAACTATATTAATAATTGGAGGTGCCTATAGTAAATATAGTGATGTAAGTTACTAATTATCAATAGGAAATGCGATTATAAAGCCATTATAAAGTAATTAGGAAAACATTAAAAATTTATCCGGTAATTAAAAGGTAGAAATATTCCCTTTTAGGCGGAAGAATAGATATTAGCTGAAATTATTAATTATTAATCCATGGTTGTAAAGCATCAGCAATTTTTCTGTCATTGCTTAGCCTCGGTACTTTATTTTGACCGCCGAGCTTACCAATAGATTTCATGAATTCTATAAAAGCATGTCGTTGTAATGCATGTATTTTTAATGGCTGTAATATTTTACCATTAATAAGGTCGTTATAATAAATATTTTTTTGACGTAAATGTTCATTTACTGTTTGTGAGAATGCGCCTAAGTCGTTCGGTGTATGTTCAAATTCCACAAACCATTCGTGATAGGGCAGTTCACCGTCTGTTTTTATATGCGGTGCAACTGTAAATTCTATAATGTGTACATGATGTTCTTTTGATGCTTGTAATAGCGCTTGCTCTACTTCTTCGCCGATCACGTGCTCGCCAAATGCTGAAATATAATGTTTGGTACGTCCAGTCACTACAATACGATACGGTTCTGTGCTTACAAATCGTATCATGTCGCCTATATTATATCCCCACAAGCCGGCATTGCTGTTCACGATAAGCGCATAATTTTCTCCCGCCTTTACATCCGCAAGTGATAAGCGGGTAGGGTTTTCTTTAAATATCTCATCTGCAGGTACAAACTCATAGAAGATACCGGAATTAGTATTCAGCAACAGCCCTTCCTGATCTAATGTATCCTGGAATGCAAAAAATCCTTCGGATGCCGGGAATGTTTCGATTATATCTACTGTCCCTCCCAGGCTATCCAATAGCTTGGCTTTGTACGGCTCAAAGTTTACGCCTCCATGCACTAACACCTGCAGGTTTGGAAAAAGCTCTTTGATTTTTTTTCCTCCGCTACGTTCTGTCAACCAGTCAAAATACATTTGCATCCATGGTGGTATGCCGCTAATTAATGTCATGTTCTGGTTAATGGTCTCTTCTACTATCTTGCCCAGTTTTTCTTCCCAGTCTTCTATACAGTTTGTTTCATAAGAAGGTAACTGGTTGCTGCGCAGATAGCGAGGCACATAATGATTTACAATTCCGCTAAGACGACCTGTAGGTATGCCTCCAACCCTTTCCAGTTCCGGAGAGCCTGAAAGGAAAATTAATTTACCATCTGCAAAGTCGGTATTGCCACTTTCGGCCATATAACACAGCAATGCATCGCGTGCAGTATTAATATGATTGGGTATAGAATCTTTGGTAATTGGAATGTATTTAACACCACTGGTTGTACCTGAAGTTTTAGCAAAATAGATAGGCTTGCCTCTCCACAGCACATTTTGTTGACCTTCTTTTATTTGATCTATATATGGCCTTATAGCTTCGTAATCGCGTAGCGGTACAGCTTGCTTATATTCTTCGTATGTCTTTATTTCATTTAAATGATGCTCTTTCCCAAATATAGTGTTGCCGCCGTATTTTAATAATTGCTGCAATATCGCTTGTTGGTCTGCCACCGCAGTGGTCATCCCTTTGCGGAGGCGGCTATGCACTATAGATGCATATGGTTTAGCTAAAAAAGCTTTTATTTTCATTAGAGCTTCTACTGGGGTAACAAAAATACAATTTACAATCACAATCCATTAGGATCCGATTATAAAATATGTTAATTAAAAACTTATGCCATGTTTTATGGGACAGGATATTTTATAAAGCGTTGTTCTGCATAATCATATTTTATAAGTTGATGAGAACCATCAAATTTTACAAGTGTGGCTGTTGAAACACTATTTTTTTGATCATCCTTATTAAAGAAATCATAGTCATAAATCACCCTTTTATTTTTTATATTATAAACCATTACTCTATAAGGGCCATATGACATCCGGTACAATACCTTTATTAAGTTGCCATCCCCGATCACATCGCATATATATAAGCCAACTTTTGGTTTAAGCTGATTCATGGCATCGAATGAGAAATCATATTTGCCCAATGGCAGGGGAAGCTTTATTGTAGTATTGTCCCGTAGATCATACAATACATTACTTATATGAAACATAAAAAAGGGATATGTCCCTGTTAAGCCATTCAAATTATTTCCCAGGTGGTTAGTAATAAAAAACTCCGGCTTATCTAATGGCAAAAGGTTTCCATGCATCACCAGCTTATGGTTGCTATTGATTATACATTCTGTGATAAAGTCATTATACTTTTTTTCTTCGCTGGCATACATTACAGGGCAATAGTACTTGCCTTTATTTGCAAATAAGTTGCTCAGGTTCGCCCAATATTTATCTTCATATTTCGCTGAAAAAATATTGTTGATCTCATAAGCCATTTCAAGATCAAGGTTTTTATTTTGAGATGTATCAGCTTCCGGATGCTTTTTATATACCTGTTCATATGCAAACCGGGTATAATAATCTGAACTATCCTGTAAGGGTATTATATCGAATATTGTATCATCATATACCTTAAATAAAGTAAACAACTGACCTACCCAATTTTTACCCGAGAGATAATGTGTTTGGGTTGTAAAAAAAGTAGTATCGCTGTCATAGGTTATTGCTAAAAAAATTGTTTCATCATAGTCTGTTGCAGCAGCAATATTTTTCTGAAATCGTACTGAATGGTTAGGATACTCATTTAATAATTTCTTGTGCTCTGTCAAAAAAGAATCAAAATTTCCTTCTTTGAAGTGCGCTTTTAAAATTTTTTCTGTTAATTGGTTCCCGTTCCAAATACTCCATTTACTGCTGTCTTTTTTTCTGCTCACAGTATATAATTCCCTGCCGTAATTATTTTTTATGATGAAGTAAGTTGGGGTAACAAATAGTTCTTTTGGTTTATATGGATATGGGCTCAAAGCGCTGTCAGCAATGCAAAACGCCTGTTGTGAAAAAAGGATAAGCGATAAGAACAAAAGAAAAAAACTTGCTTTCATCGCTCTGGTTTTATTGTGTAAATATTGTGAATTATTAAAGAAGTAGTTTTGATTAATCTGACGAAGAAAAATCATCAAATAATAAAAAAGCTTAGAATAATAAAAAATAATTTGTCAAAAAAGAAAAAATAATATTAACTTTGCGCAAATTATTTTGGGACATCATGTTTGCGATTGTAAATATAGCAGGTCAACAGTTCAAAGTTAAGAAAGACGATGAATTGTTTGTTCATCGCCTGCAAGGTAATGCCGGTGATAAGGTAGAATTTTCAGAAGTACTTATGACAAGTAACGACGATAGCATCTCATTAGGTGCTGCTGTAAAAGTGCAGGCTGAAATTGTAGATCATCTTAAAGGTGATAAGGTAATCATTTTCAAAAAGAGACGCCGTAAGGGTTATCAAAAAATGAATGGTCACCGTCAATATCTTACTAAGATAAAAATCAATGAAATTGTTTAATTTTAATTTATAAATTTGTAAATTAGGTTTTAGAAATGGCACATAAAAAAGGGGAAGGTAGTGTTAAAAATGGTCGCGACTCGCAGAGCAAACGTCTGGGAGTAAAAATTTATGGCGGCCAGCCAGCCATTGCCGGTAACATTATCATTCGTCAGCGTGGAACAGTTTATCATCCTGGTGACAATGTGGGTTTAGGTAGAGACTTCACCATCTTTGCAACTAAAGACGGTGTGGTTGAGTTTCGTAAGACGCGCACCAAAACATTAGTTTCAGTAAAAGAATTAACAATCGCTACCGCCGAGGCCTAACCCCCTCGGCGGTTTGCTATAAATGTTTTTTTTTAACCCTTAAATTCACACAGTTATGGCAACAGCAAAAAAAGCTGCTCCTAAGAAGGCAGCAAAAAAAGCGGCTCCTAAAAAAGCAGCAGCAAAGAAAGCAGCTCCTAAAAAAGCAGCAGCAAAGAAAGCAGCTCCTAAAAAAGCAGCAAAAAAAGCAGCTCCTAAAAAAGCAGCAGCTCAGAAAAACGCCGCTCCCAAAAGGACAGCCGCTAAGAAAAAGTAGATTTTTATTAGCGAATCGAAAGAGACTGTATAACCCACAGTCTCTTTTTTGTTTTTATGCCAGCCACCATTTTAATAAGAATTAAGATTTCCTTTCTATGGAATTAACAGGAAATATCGTCTATATGTTCAAGTCTTAAACACAACTTTTAGGTCTTATCAACTAATTTTGCATATCGAAATTTGATCATTTATGAATTATGAGGAACGTAACCAGCAGAGCCGCGGATATAGAAATTTTCGCACCTCCCTCGATCTGGGGATGGGCATATTATATATAATTATCGGTGCGCTTATCATATATGCAAGGTATTTTGGCACTATGGAGCTTACTACTGCCTTTGCTTATGTGCTTGGGGGTTTAATGGTGGTTTATGGTATCTTCCGTATCGTGCGCGGGTTGTCTGGTCTCAGGAATAGCCGCAGAGATATTTCAAAAGATTTTCCTGACTTAAATCATAAGCAATAGCTGCAGACCTCCGGGCGCTAATTATTATATTTGCGGCTGTTAAATAATTGTTACAAGATTATCATACATTCCTTGTTATCTTAAATTATATCTTAAACTTGCGCTTCCTATGAATAGGGTAAAAAATATATGGTTTTTAGTCGTTGCCGCAATGTGTTTCGCATCTTGCGTTAATGATAAAAATAAACCTACCGATACCCTTAGTAGTGGCACTGTGGATATATCTGTTGATGAAACATATAAGCCTGTTATAGAAGAGCAGCTGAAGGTATTCGACAGCAGCTATCCGGAGGCTAAGATCACCGCGCATTATGAACCGGAAACAGAATGTTTTAAAGACTTTTTCAACAAAAAATCCCGTTTGATCTTAGTTACCAGGCAACTTTCTCAATCTGAGAAAGCCTTGTGCGAACAAAAACAAATTGTTCCAAGTTCAATCGCGCTCGCAAAAGATGCGATAGCTGTTATTATTAATCCTGCATCTGCGGATTCAATGTTGGATGTGGATGAAATAAAAGGAATACTTACAGGCACTTACAAAAAGAAATATACTGTGGTATTCGATAATGAGGGTTCAAGCACGGTAAGATTCATAATAGACTCTTTATTAAAAGGGCAGAAGCTAAGCAGTAATGTATTTGCTGCAAAAGGCAACAAAGATGTTGTTGATTATGTTACAGGCAAACAGGATGCAATTGGGTTTGTAGGTTTGAGTTATGCAAGCGACCTCAATGATTCCACAAATACCGGTGCTTTCATAAAGAATGTTAAAGTTGTCTCAATACAGAACGATAGTACCAAACAATTTTACCAGCCATATCAGGCATATATAGCGTTGAAACTGTATCCGTTAACACGTAATCTGTATTATATTAATGCTGAGCCGTACCCCGGTCTGGGCACAGGTTTTGCAAACTTTCTAACCCGGGAGCGTGGTCAGCTGATTTTCGCTCATGGTCATCTGTTTCCTTTGCAAATGAATATTGTTATCAGGGATGCAGCAATAAATAATAATCAATAAACTACGTTATTATAAAAAAGTAAGTGTACATAAAATACGAAGTACAAAAATGAAAAGAACAATAATTATTTTGGCCGCACTTGCATTGTCATATACAGTGCATGCTCAACCGCTCGACGAAGGGATTAAAATGTATAAGTATGAGCGTTATCAGACAGCAGAAAGGATTCTTTCGGCTTTCAATGCAAGCAATCCGCTCGCTAATTATTACTATGGCTTATCCCAGATAGGTCTTGGAGACCTGAATGGGGCCAAAACCACATTTACAAAATATCCTGAGGATATGGCTAACCAGGCTGGTCTTGCACGTGTGGCTTTCTTACAGAACAATGTGTTGCAGGGAAATCAGTTGGTAACTGGCGTAGTAGGCAAAGCTAAAAAGAAAGATTGGGAGCCACTAAAGTATGCAGCAGATGCCATTACCTATACAAATGGTGGTGATGTCCAGCAGGCAATAGCATGGTACAAAAAAGCCTTAACAATAAATGACAATGAAGACACTCATATTGCATTAGGGGATGCTTATCTCAAATTGCAAGGCGGTGGTGGTGAAGCCATGAACAATTACGAAAATGTAACTGGTAAAGATCCCAAAAACTCTTTGGCATTTTCTCGCATTGGCGCACTCTGGTATGCTGCAAAAAATTATCAGTTAGCTTTAGATAACTATAATAAGGCCCTGCAAGCTGATCCGATCAACCCTCTTCCATATCGTGATCTGGCAACAGCATACTATAGGGTAGGAAATTACGATCAGGCTTATCAGGATATCCAGAAATATATGCAGTTATCTGATAAGTCCAGTGATGATGAAACCCTTTACATTGATATATTGTATTTGTCGAAGCATTACAAAGAAGCCATTGATGAAGCGCAGCAGCAAATAGCTAAAGGTGTTAAAACTCCTGGTATATACGGTGTTTTAGGCTTTAGCCAGTTAGAGATAGGCGATTCGGTTGATGCATTGAATAATTCAAAACAATATTTTCAGTTAAAAAATCCTAAAGATATTCCTGCTGGCGACTATGTAAATTATGCCAAGATCTTTATGAAAATGAAAATGAGCGATTCTGCTGATTTCTATTTCAACAAAGCAATACAGATAGATACTGCAAAAGATAAATCGGATATCTATCGTCAGGTAGCTGAAGGATTCAGGGATGCTCAGGATTGGGATAAAGCTGCTCAATGGTATACTAAGTTGGTTACTGAATATCCTAACACTCAGCCACTCGATTATTTCTGGCAGGGCTATTGTCTTTTCGTTGGCAAACATCTTGATGATGCTAAAAAAGCATTCGATCAGATGGCCACAAAATATCCTGACCAGCCATCTGCTGTTTATTGGGGAGGTCGCGTTGCAGCAGCTATTGATAGCAATGCGAAGGAAGGTATTGCCGTTCCTTATTTTACTAAATGGTTGGGTATCAGTGATAGTGGTTATCAAAGAAAGAATTCAGACCTGCTGATAGCTTACGAATATCTGGCTTACTATTATTATAACAAAGATGACAAGGCAAACATGGAGATTTATCTTCAGAAAATTGAACAGATAGATCCAACCAACAGTTTCCTGAAGCAGATAAGAGACGCCGAAAAAAGAACATCTTCGGCTGCTCCCCCCAAAAAGAAAAAATAATTATTAACAATTAACCTGATGAAAAGCTGCCTATACGGCGGCTTTTCTATTTTGTGTTATTTTTAATATCTTCCTAAAAAGCAGAAATTTGCAGTATGAAGTTTCAGATAGAGAGTCCATATATGCCTGCCGGTGATCAGCCGGAAGCAATAAGGCAACTGGTAGAAGGCATAAAAAGTGAGGAAAAATTTCAGACACTATTGGGTGTAACCGGTTCTGGAAAGACATTTACAATGGCTAATGTGATACAGGAAGTAAAAAAACCTACTCTTGTATTAACGCATAATAAAACACTCGTAGCGCAGCTTTATGGAGAGTTCCGGCAATTCTTCCCCGAAAATGCTGTGGAGTATTTCGTTTCTTATTATGACTACTATCAGCCCGAGGCATATATGCCGGTGTCTGATGTTTATATTGAAAAAGACCTTTCTATAAATAGTGAATTGGAAAAGCTAAGATTACGTGCCACTTCAAGTTTGTTGAGTGGACGACGTGATATTATTGTTGTAGCATCGGTGTCTTGTATTTATGGTATGGGTAATCCTACCGAATACGAAAACAATATTATCAGGTTCAATCGTGGAGAAAATATTGGCAGGAACAATTTTTTGCATCGTCTGGTTAATTCATTGTACAACCGTAGTCAGGGTGAATTTACCCGTGGTACATTCCGTGTTCAGGGCGATACAGTAGATATTAATCTGCCTTACGTGGATTATGGATACCGCATTACCTTTTTTGGAGACGAAATAGAAGAAATAGAAAGTTTCGAAATAGACACAGGCAAGCGTATAGGCATCATAGATAATGCAGCGGTCTTTCCTGCAAACTTATATCTTGCGCCGCGCAATCTGATGGCACAGATCATTCATGATATACAGGACGAACTTGCAGCGCAGGTAGATTATTTTAAGAGTATCGGAAAGCCATTGGAAGCACAGCGTATCAAGGAGAGAGTTAACTACGATCTGGAAATGATACAGGAGTTGGGGTATTGCAGCGGTATAGAAAACTATTCCCGCTTTCTCGACAGGCGCAGGCCTGGAACCCGTCCATTCTGCTTATTGGATTATTTCCCAAAAGATTTTTTATTAGTGATAGATGAAAGTCATGTTACCATCCCACAGATAAGTGGTATGTATGGCGGTGATCGCTCACGTAAGCTTACACTTGTCGACTTTGGCTTTCGCTTGCCATCTGCATTAGACAATAGACCGCTTAATTTTCACGAATTTGAGTCAATGCTCAATCAGGTAGTGTTTGTAAGTGCCACACCGGGTAAATATGAATTAGAGCAAACCGAAGGGGTGGTAATAGAGCAGGTGGTGCGGCCAACAGGTTTGCTTGACCCCCCTATAGAAATTCGTCCAAGTATTAACCAGATAGATGAT
>Ga0134128_10000510_pt1 | contig 53981 bp, 51 predicted proteins | sample KB31754_FD_96462 | JGI IMG/M metagenome (GOLD analysis project Ga0134128, IMG submission 96462) | Terrestrial soil microbial communities with excess Nitrogen fertilizer from Kellogg Biological Station, Michigan, USA - KB3-175-4 | ecosystem: Environmental > Terrestrial > Soil > Unclassified ... | reverse complement strand
CGAAGGCGGTCAAACCCCGTTGTTCCGCCGTCTGCCGAAGCTCCACAACTTCGATCAAGTGCCGGGTCGTGACTGGGTGGAAGTGAATGTCGGCAGACTGAATAATTTGGTCGCCAACACCGAAGTCACTGCCGAGTCGTTGGTCGAGCACAAAATTCTTCGCAAGCATACTGACAGCCTGCGCATTCTCGGCAACGGCGAGCTCAAAGTGGCGTTGAAGGTGCGTGCTCATCACGTATCTGCCGGCGCTCGCGAAAAAATCGAAAAGGCCGGCGGTTCGGTTGAAATTATCGAACCGGCAACCAAATCTTAGAGCTTAAGGTTTCCAGGCCGTGCGAGGTAGGCGGCCGTCAAAAAGCTATATTTAGTTAAGCCGTGGCGGCAGCTCATCCATAATCAAGGCCGCCCGCGACCACAAAGCCAAGGAAACAACCTTACATGACAGAAGCGACTGCCGCCGCCAAACGCGGCGCCTCGATGGGCGGACCAGAAGACCTGTTCAAAATGCTCGGTGCAGCAGGTCTGAAGGAACGGATCTTGTTTACGGCAGGGATGATCGCCATCTACCGGATTGGCGTCCACATTCCCCTGCCCGGCGTAGATCCAGGTGCCATGGCGCGCCACTCGGAATTGGCCCAGAGTCTGCTCGGCATGATCGACCTGTTTACAGGCGGCGCGCTGAACAAACTTTCCATCTTCTCGATGGGCATCGGACCATACATCACCGCATCAATCATCATGCAGTTGATGGCCGTCGTTTTCCCCAAGTTGGAAGACTTGCAGAAAAACGCCGGCGAAGCTGGTCGCAAGCAGTTAGCGCAATACACGCGTTATGCGACGGTGGTGCTGGCCCTTTTCCAATCATTCATGCTGGCGCGATTGCTGATGAGCATTCGGGATTCCACCGGTTTTCCTGATGTGGTGCCCTTTGCCGGGCCCGCGCTTTTATTCGGGATACCGGCATTCGTCTGGGTAGCGACTTTGATCATGACCGCCTCAGCCATGTTCGTGATGTGGTTGGGCGAGTTGATTACCGTCAGCGGTGTCGGCAATGGTGCCTCTCTACTCATTTTCCTTGGTATCGCTTCGCGATTACCGGTGATGGTTCGCAATACCTGGGAGTCGGTGCACGAAGGACAAACCTCGGCAGCCGGCGCCGTTTCGCTTGTAATTATGTTCCTGTTCTTGACTGCGCTTGTCGTCTGCTTGCAGCAGGGCGTGCGCAAAGTACTCGTGCTCGGACGTAAAAACGTCGGGCGGCAGATGCTGTCCATGCCCGAGGATTATCTCTATTTGCCGGTGAACCCATCAGGCGTCATGGCGATCATCTTCGCCTCATCGCTGCTCATGTTCCCGACGACGATCATGCAGTTTCTCGCCAAGGGCGGAGGCAATCCCGGACAGGGACTTTATGACGCGATTGTCAAAGTGCCGGGCTTAGGCCCCGCCTTCGTGAATTTTGCGAGCTTTCACTGGGTAAAGGACGTCTGGGACTTCCTCGTCCAGGAGTTCTACAACATGATGTCCTACAGCAAGATCGAGCACTCGTTTCTCTACTTCCTGCTGATCATATTCTTTGCCTTCTTCTATTCATCCATTATCTTGCAGCCTAAAGATATGGCTGAGAACTTGAGAAGAAGCGGCAGGGCGATTCAAGGCGTCAAGCCGGGCAGACCTACAGGCGAATATCTCGAGAAGATGTTGGCTCGACTGACGACTATCGGCGCCGTGGCGATTGCGGTGGTGGCAATTTTGCCGATTCACGCCGAGGCGCTTACCGGTGTGTCCACCCTGCAGGGGTTGGGCAGCACGTCACTGATCATTTTGGTCGGCGTAGCCATTGATACGCAAAAACAGATCATCACTCACGCGCTTTCCGCCAAATATCAAACTCGCGGATTGTTCCGTCAGACAGGCGATGGCGCTGCCGTGGAAAATAAGGAAGAAGCCTGATGCAAATACTGTTTCTCGGACCGCCCGGAGCAGGCAAAGGCACACAGTGCCAGCGTCTTTCCGCTCACCTTAAGCTGCCCCATCTTTCCTCGGGGGATTTGCTGCGTGAAGCGGTCGCCAAAGGCACCGAGGCAGGAGCCAAGGCCAAGTCATTTATGGACAAGGGCGCGCTGGTTCCGGATGAGGTGCTCATCAATATGTTCCGGGACCGCCTGCAAGAAAGCGACTGCGCCAAGGGTTTCATCCTGGACGGTTTCCCTCGTACGGTTCCGCAAGCTGAGGCGCTCGATGCCTTGCTTGCCGATCTAAAAAAACCTCTCAACACGGTTGTCGATCTGCAAGTAGACGAGGCTCTCCTCAAAGAACGTGTGCTTGGTCGCCGCACCTGTGGCAACAAAACCTGCAACGCCGTTTATCACATCAAGTTCAACCCACCCAAGAAAGAGAATATCTGCGATCTCTGCGCTGGCGAACTGACACAGCGCAAAGACGACACGCCGGAAGTTTTCCTAAAACGGATGGATGCCTATGAGGCAACCAAACCGCTCGTTCCCTATTACAAAAAGCAGGGGCACTTGCGCACCATCGATGGTGACCAGACTCCGGACAAAGTGTTTGCAGACATTCTGAAAGTCGTTCAGGTCCACGCATGATCGTCACGGTCGATGCCGACATTGATCTCTTCCGCAAGGCCGGCAAAATAGCCGGGCAAGTTCTGGAAGAGCTGATGAACATGGTAACGCCAGGGATAACTACCTGGGAGCTGGATGTCGCCGCCGAAAAACTGATTCGCGATGCCGGCGCCGTCCCCACCTTTAAAGGTTATCGCGGTTTCCCCGCCACCATTTGCGCCTCCGTAAATGAAGAGGTGGTGCACGGCATTCCAAGCAAGCACAAGGTGCTCAAGGAAGGCGACATCATCAGCATGGATATCGGCGCCACGGTGACGCGCGACAAAGGACAGAATTTCATTGGTGACACGGCGGTGACGGTGGCGGTTGGCAAGATATCGCCGCGCCTGGAGAAACTGCTGGAAGACACTAAAGCCGCGCTTTACAGAGGCATGGAAGTTGCGCGTTCAGGCGTAACTCTTGACGAGATAGGCGGGCCGATGGAAGACATCGCCAAAGCCAACAATTACGGCATTGTTCGCGAGTACGGCGGACACGGCATCGGCTATAGCTATCATGAGGATCCCATTATCCTCAACTACAGAAACGGTAGCAGAACCAAGCTAAAAGCTGGTATGGTAGTTGCGCTGGAACCGATGTTCAACCTGGGTGGAGATCGAGTGAGGCTGAAGCCCGACAACTGGACGGTTGTTACGACAGATTACAAACCTTCAGCACATTTCGAACATTCACTTTTGATAATGGAAGGACAGTCTCCGGAGATTTTGACGAGGCGACCTCACGAAGTTATATGAGCAAACAAGGCGTTATTGAGTTCGAGGGCACAATCCGGGAATCCTTGCCCAATGCGATGTTCCGGGTCGAGCTCGACAATGGCCACAAAGTGCTCGCTCACATTTCCGGCAAGATTCGCAAAAATTTCATTAAGATCCTGCCGGGCGATCGAGTGCGTGTCGAGCTGACACCCTACGATCTGACGCGTGGACGCATTACATACCGCATCAAGGATTGAGGTAGAATATAGCGTTTGTCTGCGGCTGCATTGGCTGTGTTTTCAGTCAATGAAAAATCTCCATTGATAAGCGCATTCTCATCCTCAGGGTAATGCGCGCCAGGGAGATTCTCGACGGCTCTTCGGAGTTCTGTCGAGAGATAAACAAACCAACCGAACCAAAGGCGCAAGAGCGTCAGCGGCAAAGGAAGCAACGATGAAAGTCAGAGCATCAGTAAAGAAAATCTGCGATAAGTGCAAGGTGATTCGCCGTAAGGGTCGCGTCGCGATCATTTGCGAGAATCCCAAGCACAAGCAGCGTCAAGGATAGTGTCCTGTAAGGGCGATGCATGCATCGCCCCTACGGATTTCCTGACAATTGGAACAGCTTAGGCCCCTCAAGGGGATGGAGGACAAATGGCTCGCATAGCGGGTGTCGACCTGCCGAGAAACAAGAAAGCGTACATTGCGCTGCGCTATATCTACGGAATCGGACCGACCGGCGCGGAGAAAATCTGCAAGAAGTTGGGCATTCCGGAGACCAAGCGCGTTCAAGATCTCAGCGAAGACGAAGTCAACCGTATTCGTGAAGAGATCGATAAGAACTGGCAGGTGGAAGGTGACTTGAGACGGGTCGAAGGACTCAACATCAAGCGCTTGATCGAAATCAATTGCTATCGCGGCCAGCGTCACCGCAAAGGCTTGCCGACACGCGGCCAGCGCACCAAGACCAACGCCAGAACGCGCCGCGGTCGTAAGCGTCAAACCGTCGCCGGCAAGAAGATTGCTCCGACCAAGGGCTAAAGTGGCATAGCGGGCTTCCGCCCGCCGCTACAAAAAACTAACCCACGAAAACTAAGCTTGTAACGGCGGGCGTAAGCCCGCTGAGCTTCTAAAAATTCGCAGAAGAGAACAGCCAAAGGAACAGATACATGGCAAAAGCGCCGAAAGCTAGAACAAAGAAAAAAGAACGCAAGTACGTGTTGGAAGGCGTCGTCCACATTCAGTCGACGTTCAATAATACGATTGTTTGCTCTACCGATCCGCAAGGCGCAGTTGTCGCCTGGGCCTCCGCTGGCACCGTCGGATTCAAGGGCGCCAAGAAAGGCACGCCGTTTGCTGCACAGCAAGCTGCCGAATCAGTCGCTCGTCGTTCGATGGACCAGGGCATGCGCAAAGCCGAAGTGCTGGTCAAAGGGCCCGGCGCCGGCAGAGAAACGGCTATCCGTGCTCTGCAAGCTGCCGGACTGGAAATTACTCTGATTAGAGACGTTACTCCTATTCCGCACAATGGTTGCCGTCCCCCGAAACGGCGTCGCGTATAACCCAACCAAAGCCTCGTAGCGGCGGCATGTATGCCGCCTGTTAGACGAGCAAAGAGGAGAAACCGGCCTTGGCCAGATACACCGATTCAGTTTGCAAACTTTGCCGCAACGAAGGTCTTAAGCTCTTTTTGAAGGGCTCCCGCTGCTACACCACCAAGTGCGCCATCGAGCGCCGTCGCTATCCCTCCGGACAGCACGGACAAGAGCGCAAGAAGCAGTCGGAATTTGCCGTGCAATTGCGTGAAAAACAAAAGGTGCGTCGTTTTTACGGCGTGCTTGAGAAGCAATTCGGCAGCTACTATGAAGAAGCCAACCGCCAGAAGGCCGTGCCGACTGGCCTGCGTTTGCTCCAGCTCTGCGAGATTCGTCTCGATAATATCGTTCACCGCTCGGGTTTGGCGCCGTCGCGCGCTCAAGCCAGACAGCTTATCTTGCACGGACACGTCACCGTCAACGGCAAGAAAGTGACCACCCCTTCTTATCAATTGAAGGTTGGTCAAACCGTCTCGGTGAAGGACAACAGCAAGAAGCTCTTCAAACAATTGGCGGAAGAGAATCCCACCGCCGGCGCTCCGCGCTGGGTGGCAGTCGACCCCGAGAACATGAAGGCTTCGATCTCTCAGCTTCCCGCTCGCGAGGATCTCGATCCGACCATCAAGGAAGCGCTGATCGTTGAATACTACTCGAGATAAACGTGTTAATTACCGGGCGACGCCTGGCGTCGCCCTCACTCAAAGGTGTTGTGAATGCAGGTAGTGGAGAAGCTGATGGAACCTCTGAAAATTAAATGCTTGGAAAACAAGACGGGTGCTGATGGATCGATTTACGGCAAGTTCGTGATCGAGCCGCTCGAGAGAGGTTATGGCACCACTCTCGGCAACTCGCTGCGTCGCGTTCTGCTCTCATCTCTTGAAGGCGCCGCCGTTACCGCGGTGCGTATCGAAGGCATCACGCACGAGTTCACCACCATCCCTGGTGTCGTTGAAGATGTTATCGACGTCATGCTCAACCTCAAAGGTCTGGTCGTGAAGTCGTTCAGCAACGACCCGCAGTACCTGCACCTCGACGTCAACCGTCCGGGTCCTGTCACCGGCCGCGATATCATCTGCCCGGCTGATGTCACCATCATCAATCCGGACTGGCAGCTGTGCACGCTCACCGAAGAAGGTCGCATCCGATCGGAGGTCACCGTCGAGCGCGGCCGCGGCTATGTTCCTGCCGATGCTCACAGCCACTACAAACAAGCCATTGACGTTCTGCCGATCGACGCCGTGTACATGCCGATTCGCAAAGTCAGCTACAACGTCGAGCCGACCCGCGTCGGCGAGTCTACCGACTACGACAAGCTGACCATCGAAATCTGGTCCAACGGTTCTATCGACGCCACCGAAGCGATCAGCCAGGCTGCCCGCCAGCTCATCGATCACCTGGTGCCGATTGCCGAGCTTTCCGGACGCCCGGTGGTGCCGGTTACCGCCGCGCCCGCTCAGCCGGACGGCAAGCATCATTCCATTTCCATCGAAGAGCTCGAGCTTTCCGTTCGCGCTTACAACTGCTTGAAGCGGGCCAACATCCACTCGCTGGGTGAACTGCTCAAGCTCACATATGACGATTTGATGAACATCAAAAACTTCGGCAAGAAATCTGCCGACGAAGTAATTGAGCGTCTGCGTCAATTCGGGCTTACCCTCGCCGACGGGCCCGTAAAGTAGTCGTAACCCAGGGCCCTTAAGCCCAGTCAGGAGATACAGTTATGCGTCACCGCTGTCCCGGAAATCAACTCGCTCGTCCTGCCGACCAGCGTAAGGCCCTTTTGAGATCGCTCGCCACCGAGCTGCTTCGTCATGATGAAATCATGACCACGCTTTCTAAGGCCAAAGCGGTGCGCGGTGAAGCCGAGAAGATGATCACGCTGGCTAAGAGAGGTCGCTTTAGCGGCACTGGCTGGCACGAGAAAGCCAAGCAAGGCGATAAAGACGCCGCTGCCAAAATTGCCAAGCACGTGCACACCCGCCGCCAAATGTCCGCCTATATCTACGACTCAGATGTGGTGGCACGCGCGTATGATGTGCTGGCTCCTCGCTACGCCGACCGCAAAGGCGGCTACACCCGCATCATCAAGGCCGGCTTCCGCCGGGGCGATGCTGCTCCAATGGCGATCATCCAGTTGGTCTAAAGAGTATGCGGGCTTACGCCCGCTGCAAGGAAAGTAAAAACGTAAGGGCGAAACCGAAATTATAATCGGCTTCGTCCTTCGCGTTTTGTTCGGCGTCCCGCGATCAGGTGTGCGAGAAACCGTACGGGGACCCTTGAAGGGTGTCCGCCTAGATGCACGAGGAAAGCGTACTAAGTCTCAATAGAAGGATCGTACTCTTCGTCGATGAGACCGAACGTCCAGGCCACTGCTTGCTTGGCCGTCACTATGTTTGGTGGCACGCGCAGGAAGTAGTCTTTGAAAGTCCCATCCGGCTCCGCAGTCGAGTTCACCACTTTCACCATCACCAGTGCCTCATCGCCTCGTAGCTCTTTGCGATAAAGCGTTCCGTAATCATCGCTGTGCACAGGCTCGATGCCCGCATCGATCACGTACCGCGAAGTGCCGTAGCGGTCGAGCATGACGCGCCTGACCTCGGCGTTGTCGCAGGTCTCAATGCCATTGACCGTAATCGAGTCGGGATCCTCAATGACGAACCGCGGAACGATCGTGCCTTCCCAGGCGAATTGAGCGAAGCCATCGCAATACGCAAGGGCTGGCCCGTAAGCGTTGTGCAAACGCAGGCGCTCGGTGATATTGAAAAAACTCGCCTTCTCGCAGACGAAGACCAGACCATCCAGACACATGATGCTGCTGCAACTGTCAGCCAGATTCAGCCACATGCGCACGTCATCCTCGATGCGTTGGCATTGTTCCGGAAAATGATCCAAAAGCAGCTCGGCGGTGGCGAGGAAAGGGAGATGCGCCGGCAAATGCACCATTCTGCGTTCTTGCGCGGAGGGTTCGGCCCCAAGACGCATCGCCAGCAGCCCGAACAAATCGACCAGCCCAAAGGCGCGCGTGTTCACAGCCTCGTCGAACAACGCTAACTCCTTCCAGGCAGGCAGTTCAAAATTGCGGTTGCGAATGTAAGTGAGCTCGGCATAAACGTCGTGCTTGGTATGGTTCCAGTGCAGGCTGGCAAAATTGGCGCCTTCCAGGCGAGCCCAGTAGAGGCGGTACATCTCGCGGTTGAGTTTGCTTTGAATGTACTCGAGCCCTCCTGAATGCAAAGCCTTCCCTAGCTCGCGTTTCAGCTGAGAGGTGAGCGCTCCTTCGAGATGCCCATAGTCTCGGGCTGTGCGAGTGGTTCGGTTCATGCCGTCGAGCAGAGGAAATCCGCCGTTCTTCCATACTTCCGGCCAGCTCTTATTCCAATAGTGGTTCCACTCCCTTTTGCTTGCCTGGGGCGTGGACTGACCAGCAATCAAATCCCAGAGATCGCTGTGCAAGATGCCGATGACCAACGAAGGCATGGTCAGCATTTGATAAAAGCTCTGGCACCAGAAGATGGCCGGCTTTTCCATGCCGGTGCGCTCGTAGAGTCGCTCGATCGCCTTTTCAGCCTGCTTCTTGTTCGTCGTCCCGGCCGGTCCCATTTTTTCGGACCAAAATCGAAAGTGGTTTTCGAGTGCGTCGGCAGTCAAAGGCGGCGATTGCGGCTTCGTTTTGGTGTCCGTTTCCATAAGCTATATGTGCCCGAAGTGAAGGCTGGTAATGCGCGGTATGCTAACGGGCTGTGCGTATAGCTCTCAAAATCGAATACATGGGCACCCGGTTCTGCGGCTCGCAGTTCCAGGTGGGCGTGCGCACTGTTCAGGATGAGCTCGAGAAGGCTCTGGGGACGTTCTTACGAAGCCCAACCGGCAGGGCGAAGGTGATCTTCAGCGGACGAACGGATACGGGCGTTCATGCCCGCGGACAGGTAGTCCACTTCGACTTCGACGAGCCGCTGGATCTGTGGCGTTTATGCTGGGCTCTCAACGGAATCCTGCCGGAGGATGTCAGCGTGCAGGCGGCGCAGGTAATGCCTGACGAGTTTCATTCACGTTTCTCAGCAATTAAACGCACTTATGCTTATCGAATTTTAAACCAACCGCAGCGCAGCGCCCTGTTCAAGCAGACGCACCACTTCCTGCCTCTGAAGCTCAACCTGCCGTTAATGGCAGAGCTGGCAGCCCAAATCCTGGGTACGCATGACTTCTCCGGATTCAAGTCTTCAAATTCCGATACAGGCACTGCCGTGTGCCGTGTAGAGCGCAGCGAAATATTGAATTTAGGTGAAGGTAAGCTTGAATTCTGGATATCAGCCAATCACTTCGTTTACAATATGGTCCGTATAATTGTCGGGACGCTCATAGATATAGGCCTCGGCAAGCTACCCACGAGTTCTTTGGGTGAAGCTTTGCACGATAGGCAACGGCGTAAAGCTGGTCCTACGGCCCCTCCGTGGGGGTTGTGCCTGGAACAAGTCGAGTACCCCGACAGCTACCAATTATTTGAGTCCGCTTCCTTCCAGGAAAGCACTCGAGATAATCAGGAGATTGACCGTGAATAGTTATTGTGCAAAACCTGGTGAAGTCACCCGTAACTGGTGGATTATTGATGCCGCCGGACAAAACCTCGGCCGTTTGGCCTCCCAGGTTGCCACCGTATTGCGTGGCAAAAACAAGCCGCAGTTTACTCCTCACGTTGATTGCGGCGACTTCGTCGTTGTGATTAATGCTGAGAAGATTGTGCTCAGCGGCAACAAAGAGAACGACAAAATTTATAAGTGGCACAGCGGTTATCCGCACGGCTTCAAGCAAGAAAGTGTTGCTTCCTTGCGGGCTCGCCGTCCCGAAGCGATCATCGAGCGCGCCGTTAAAGGCATGCTGCCCCACAATCGTCTGGGCGCTCGCCAGTTCACTAAGCTCTGCGTCTACACCGGCAGCGAGCACCCGCACGCCGCGCAAAAGCCGCAGCCGATGAAAGTCGGTTTGAATGAAGGGTTCATCAAAGCTCCAGCCGCAGCGGCAACCAAGTAGCCTGTAGGGGCGGCATATATGCCGCCCGTTTACCGAAGTAAAAGAGAGGACCAAGAACTTCCATGACCAGTGTTATTCAGTATTACGGAACCGGTCGCAGAAAAACTGCCACGGCGCGCGTCCGTTTGATTCCCGGCACCGGTACCATCACGGTCAACGGCCGCACATTGGATGACTATGTCGGCAATCGCCCGGGGCTGGCTCGCGACATTCACTCGCCCTTTGAAGTAGCCGACGCCGCCAATCGCTTCGATGTGGTTGTCACCGTCTGTGGTGGCGGTATCGCCGGACAGGCGGGCGCGATTCGGCACGGCATTGCCCGTGCTCTGGCTGAAGCTGCTCCGCAAAATCGTCCGATTCTGCGTACAGGCGACTTGCTCACCCGCGACTCGCGCGTCAAAGAGCGCAAAAAGTATGGTCGCAAGCGCGCCCGCAAACGGTTCCAATTCTCCAAGCGCTAAGAGCTTGCAGATTATTTACAAGATACGGCAGAACCGGTCGGCAACGACCGGTTCTGTTTTTTTTGCACTGATTGCGAAACAATTGGAAGCCAAGCAGCATTCACCGGATGATGCCGGGAATACAACTAGAGACGCCTGCAGAGTATAAAGTCGGCATGGAAACGCAGAAAGATCTTGTCCCTGGTTATCGGCTCGAGCTGTTCGTTCTGAGCGCTGTGTCGCTCTTTGTCGAGCTCCTGGTCATTCGCTGGCTGGGAGCCGATATTCGAGCCTTTGCCGTCTTTCAAACTTTTCCGCTCATTGTTTGCTTCATCGGGTTGGGCGCAGGCTTTTCACTGAACAAGGATACTGCCTTCAAGTGGGCGCCGGTTGCTCTTGTGTTCTTCGGCATTCTGATGAAAGTCGCTGACGTTGCCGGCATCGGCTATTGGGCGTTTCCTTCGTTGTCAGTCTTTCAGTGGCAAAACTTGGTGGGCTTACACTCAAGCGATTTGTACGTCGGCATGTTCCTTATCGTCATGCTGCTGGTGCTCTACATTCCGCTTTTACTGTGCCTTTCCATCGGTTCAAGGCTCGGCATTCTGTTCGACAAACTACCGCCGCTGGAAGCTTACAGCTGCAACTTGCTTGGCGCGCTTGCCGGCAGCGTGCTGTTTCCGATTTTTTGTTTTATCGGCATCCCGCCATGGATATTGCTGGTTGCTGTCGGTTTGCTTTTAGCCGCTGACTTGGTTGTTTTTTGCCATCAGAAGTGGTGGCAAACGTCGATTATATTGCTGCTGGTGCCGGTTTTCTTGCTGGCACCCTCCGAGCATGCTAAACCGTTGATGCCCTATCTGAGCAGCTTCACCAGTGAGAAAACAGAAACACTGTGGTCGCCGTACCAGAGAATTGATTTGACCGCTTACCACGTCCCGCCCGATGTAAAATTCACGGCCGATCCTGTTACGCGGCAGCTTCCCTATCCGTTTCTCGGTTTGGAGCTCGGGGTCAACCGTGCTTTCTATCAATGGTTTTTCAACGATCAGATCGACGCGCGTGGATCAAAATTCTCCTCCTGGATCGATCTTTTGTTCAAAGCGTACAAAATGTCTTTCGGTTTCAATAATCCGAAATCGGCGTTGATTGTCGGGGCCGGCACCGGACAAAACGTCAGCGCAGCATTGCGCTCGAATGTTGAATCCGTCGATGCGGTTGATATCGATCCAGTCATTTTGCGCATCGGCAAATCGTTTAACAAAGACTACGCTGATCCGCGCGTACACCTGATTTGCGATGATGCACGCCATTATTTTCAGGTCTGCGACAAGCAGTACGACGTGATCGTGTTTTCCGCGCTCGACTCGCAGGCGGTTACCGGGCTTGGATCGTCGGTGCGCATCGATACGTACATTTACACGGTGCAGAGCTTCCGTCAAGCGATGAGTCTCTTGAAGCCTAACGGAGTGATGGTTGTCTGGTTTGCCACCACTGCTGCCTACACGAAGGATCGGCTGTTCAACACGATTACCGAAGCAGTCGGCTACCGCCCGCTTATATTCACAGAGATGGGCACCAGTTTTGTGGCCGGGCCGGGTGTAGAAAGCGGCAGAGTGACGATTCCTGCTGAGTATGCTGCCGTGCAGCAAGCTGATGCTGCGCATTTATCGACTGCCGATAAGCACATTCTCACTGATGATTGGCCGTATCTCTATGTGAAAAACGACGTGGTCGATTATCCGTATTGGCTCGTGGTATTGGAAGTGCTGGCTCTTGGTCTATTTGCATCAAGGCGCTTATTCATCGGGGCTACACAGCCTGTTTATTGGCAGTTGTTTTTCATGGGTGCGGCTTTCATGCTCTTGGAGTTGCATGCCATCTCATTATTGGCGTTGCTCTACGGAGCCACCTGGATAACCTCGGCAATTGTGATCAACCTGATTCTGCTGCTCATTTGGCTGGCCAATTTCGCCGTTTTGCGTCGGCCGCAACTGAATCAGACGAGCGCCTTGCTGTGGACATTTGCTGCACTGATTGCCAGCATCGTCACCAGCTATTTATGTGCCTCGTTCAACCTGGTCAACTCATTCCATGGCAGCATGTTGGGCTACGGACTTTTGACGCTGATCACGCTGGCGCCGATGGGCATAGCGGCGATTATATTTTCGGGATCGTTCAAGCTGGCGCCGGTATCATCTAGAGCTCTGGGCTTCAACATCTGCGGTGCGGTGCTCGGCGCGCTTTTGGAATATGCATCAAACTACAGCGGCATCAAGTCGCTGGAGCTGATTGCAATTGTGCTTTATCTGATTGCGCTGTTCTTTTTCCGCCGTCAGGTAGGCGCTCAGTCCCAGGCGCAATTGAGCGGCACCAGCGCACAGTAGCGGCGGCTATCGCCTAGTGCTAGCGGCGGCTGCTTGTGGTTGCCGGCGGGGTGTAGACGGGCATTGGATCGACCGGGGTTGTGTCCGCATCGATGGAGCCCCACTGCCCCACGCTTTGGTGCAGGGGCGGCGTCATGTCTTCAGCTAGTCTATGAAAGCGACCTTGCTCGCGCTGCTTGTTGTGAAAAGTGATAAACAAAAACATTCCAGTGATGATGATGGCAAAACCGATGCCGACAAACACCAACCCGACAGAGCTGCCGGTATACAGAATGTATATCCCGGCTGAATTGAAAAGGCAGGCAACAAACAAAGACGAGGGAATCAGGAAAGCCTTCCACGCCTGGGTGCGCTCTGCTCTGTCGATGTCGTTCATGTCCTTTCTCCAGCCTGGGCAGGGTGATCGTAGCATGCTTCACTGCGCTGTCAGTATATGCAGAAGCTCTACATCATGCCGTCTTTTCCTTGCGATTGCTTAACGGTAGACTGAGGTTGCGAGTTTTTAACTGTAACTATGCCAGCTGAACGCAAACTAATAGTCCGGATGTCAAACTGCTTGCGATGCGGTAACCCGTACGAGCCTGGCGACAGATTCTGCCAAGATTGCGGCGCCGTCCTCGGCGAAGCTGTCACGCCCGTGCCTTACTCGTCTTCGCCTTCGGATTGGCGGGCGCGCCTGCCCCAGCTGCCCCAGTTGCGCATGGACAGGGTGCCGGCGGAGGTGATTTTGATCGCGGCGGCCCTGGCGTACATGGCATCAGCAGCATTCTGGTCGAATCAAAGCGCGTTGCGCAAAGCGTTCAGTCAGTTAAAGATGCCGGCAATCACTCTTACCACTATCAAACTGCCGATGCCGGCAAAGAGCGCTGATGTTCTGCCGGCAACTACTGCACCGAGCGCGGCCGCTGCTGCCCACAGCGCCGCACCGCCTGTGGTGGCAAATCACCGGCCGGTCGATTCGCCGGCTAAGCAGCCAACCGGCAATCCCCCGCAAAACGCAGCGCACACCACCGACCAACCTGCTGCATCGTGGCAGCAAACCGTAACGCGCTCTGACTCGGCCGACCGCGATCATCAGTTGCAACCGTCGGCAAAGGTGTCGCGGACTGATAGGATGGCACAGGCGGTCACGGCCGAACCCAGGCGCGCGCGACGCGATTCGGCAGTTGAGCAAGAAGATGCTTTTCCTGCTGCTGAGCAGAAGTCTGCCCCTGCTTGGCAAGAAGTGAAAGAAGATCTTGCCGAATACAATCGCCTGCTGGCGGCCTATTTTGAAAGCGCTGCCAATTCCAGCCAGGCGCGTCCGGAGCCGCCGTCGTACAGCGAATGGGTGTCCGCCGGCAAGCCGCAGTTTTAATGCGCAACCATGTGAAACGACTTGTCGCCGGTGACGATTTGAAGGGGTCGCTTGCAGCTTTGATGTCCGAATGTGGATTCCAGTCGGCGGTGGTCTTAAGCGTCGTCGGTTCGCTGATGGTCGCTCACTTGCGAGCTGCCGGTGGCAAAAACGTTCTCGAGATTGAAGGACCGCTGGAAATAGTTGGTGCCACTGGCACACTTGCACCGGCTGCCATGCACGTTCATCTCGCCATAGCCGATCAGAAAGGCGACGTCTTCGGCGGTCACCTGCTGGACGGCTGTATCGTATCAAGCACGGTGGAAGTCGTGCTCACGGAAGTTGCCGGTTGGCGGTTCGGCAGAGAGCTGGACACGAAGACAGGCTATAACGAGCTTGTTGCTTTGCAGAATATGGGCTCCAAATAGGGCGTCGCCCCTCAAGGTCTTGGCCGGCGCTCCGACTACCTGCTCAGCTCTTTTTTCAAGAATCCGGCGCCCAGTCCGAGCGCTCCGCCAACGGCGCCTGCTTTCACCATTGTCTTGCCGGTGCCGTGGCCTCTGTGTACCGCCATGCCCAGTCCAGCGCCGGCGACCGTGCCGATTGCCGCATCTTTGACCATCGGGTGGGCTTTCATTGTTTTGCTGGTTTGAAGCAAACCGACGCCTGCTCCGGTGCCCGCGCCAATTGCCGCACCGCGCATCATGCCCTTGCCCGAAACCAGTCCTGCGACCGCGCCGGTAGCGGCTCCGATGCCTGCTCCCACGGTTGCGCCTTTGACCTTCGGGTGACGCTGCAAATATGTTCCGCCGTGTAGTTTGGACCTGCTGACCCCACCTTGCAGTGTATCGGCGTTGGCCGGTATTGACGCGTACGTGCAAATCAGGGCTGCAGCCGCTGTTCCTGCAAATACCTTCATCGTATTCATAACGGTTCGTTCCTCTCTGACAACTGTGATTGCACTTTACCCATCGATAAAATTATACAATCTGTTGGCGTAGCTCGCGGCGTTCATGCCGCTTTTGGACGAAATGACGAAGCTCAAAATATCTGGTGAAAAGACCAGTCCGAAAGTCGATTGGCGCTTGTGGTGCGCTCTGTTTGCTTGCCTGGCGGCAATTGTGGTTGTTTGTTACGCCAACACGTGGGCTAACGGCATCGTTTTCAACGATGAGCTTACGTTGCTGTTTACGGGCAAGGAATCGCAGCGCACAAGTTATTTGCTTCAAAGTTTGATCAATCCGCTTTATCAGGGTTGGGTTCGCCAATCCTATTTGCTGGATGAACACAATTACGGAGCGGCTTTTGGCTGGTACCACCTGGCAAACGTTTACTTCCACTGGGTGGCAGTCGCCGCCTTATTTTGCCTCGTATTTCGACTGGCGTGGCGTTTGCACAATGACCAGCCAAGCCAATGCGATCCTTATCGTATTGCACTGGCCGCCGCGCTCATTTTTGCCTGCCATCCGATGAATGCTGAATCGGCATCGTACGTTTCTGCACGGTATTCGTGTCTTGGTGGATGTAATTACCTGCTGGCACTCAATTTCCTTTTGGTCGGACTCTTGGCTCGCACAGGCACAGGACGCGTCTGGGGATACGCATTGGCCGCCATCTCAGGCTGGATGTCTCTTGCCTCTTCCGAAGTGGCAATGACGTTGCCTGCGGCGATGATCGCCTTGTTTTTTCTGGTGCGGCCGAGCAACCACAGTTGGAAAGACTGGGCCCTCGACCATCCTTATCTGGTTGGAGTGCTTATCGCCTTGACAGTGAGTGCTCCGCTGGCGCTGCTGCTCGGATTCGAGCCCGCTGGCTTGGCGAATCATTATGGCTTGCCGCTCTTGTCGCCTGCTGCTTATTACGCCACACAGGCCAAAGCGTTGATTGCATATTACTTGCGCTGCTTCCTGGTGCCGCTGGGTTTGGCTGTGGATCCGCCTTTCAGCATTGCGACCAGCTGGCTCGATCCTTTCAGTATCGCGGGCGCCGTCGCCTTTGCCGGTCTGTGCTACCTGGTCTATCGATTTTGGCGGCAGCCGCTTTTGGCTTGCGGGCTTCTGCTTTTGGTGCTCGGGTTCTTGCCGCATGCGCTGATCCGGCAAACGGAGACCGCTTCCGACCCTACCTTTTATCTCAGCATTGCAGGATTAAGTGTGCTTGTGGCGACTCTGATTGAGCCCTACGTGCGCGGTTCATGGACGAAGCTTATCGAGCGGCTGGTTCCGCTCGTTGTTATTTTGTGCGGACTGGCCATTTCCCACAATTTGGACTTCCGCACGAATACGACTCTTGCTGCTGCAAGCTTGCGGGTCAACCCGAAAAGCTCAGTCGCCTATACACTTGCGGCCGGCAACGAGGCATCGTCCAAGCGTTACTCGAAAGCGCTGGAAAATGCTCAAACCGCCATTGCACTGAATCCCGATGCCACCATGGCGTGGCTGGCCAAAGGGGCAGCCCTATCGCGGCTCGGAAAAACGGCCGAAGCGGAATCTGCGCTGCTCAAGGCATCGGACCTGGCAGATAGGCAGCATTTGTCGGCAGGCTCGATGATTCGCTATGCGCTGGCCGAAAATTACATGGGTCAACACAAGCTCGACGAAGCCGAGAAATTCATAAGGCGTGCTCTGATTGAGGATCCGCATGGGCCGCGTGCGGCATATGTATTGGGCAGATTGGCTTATGAACGCCGGCAATACGAGCAGGCAGCAATGTATCTGCAGCAAGCATACAAAGAAGGTGTGTTTGAAACGTTGCAGCCGCTTGCCGACACGGCGCTGCACTTGAAACGGTTCGACATTGCCTGGCGGCTTGCACAGAGAGCCGTGGCTATGGATGACGGCGACATGCGGGCGCAACTTACCCTGGCTAACGCCGCGCTCCTGGCGAATCATTTGCCGGAAGCGGAACAGGCAATTGAGATAGTGTTGAAAAAGCAGCCGCATGATGCGACCGCGTTGGCCCTCAGTTCGGTATTGGCAGAACGAAAAGATGAGCCCGTTTTGGCAAAGACCCGCCGTGAGGATGCCACCAAACTTGATGCCAATGCATTTTCAAACATTGTTCTGCCTACGCCTGAGAGGAAACAGCCATGACGCCTGAAGTTGCCCAAGCAATGATGAAAGAGTGGTATTGGGGCGTCATCGTAGCTGCACTAATAGCGGTGGCATTTGCGCCGAGTTTCTTGAAGGGAAAATGCCCCACGTGCAAAAAACGCGGACTGAGGACGGTTGACGTCGATAGTGCAACGGTCCAACACGTGGCGCAAATGGAATCGAAAAGTGAAGAGGCGCGTTTCACTGTGTATTACCGCTGCGACGGCTGTCAGGCTCGCTTTAAGCGAGTGCGCACGCAACCCATGCAAGACGCCTCAGACAGCCATTACGACCCGGTCTTCCTGTCGGCTTCGTAAGCTGGAACGCGTTTGTCAAGATGTGGCAAGACGATCTGGAATCAAGCTAGTTTTGCCATTACAGAATCAGACAGTTGTAGTTTTTTCGCAATGCCTTTTATACTTGTAAATACTTGCGGCAATAAGACAATCCGTCTGCATCCAGTTATCGACTAACCAAGCTCCAATGATGAAGTCAATTATGTCCGACGAAACAATGCAGTTTCCCAAACAAGAAATCGCCCGCGTCTGCGCCATCGTAGACCCCGCGACCAAGATACGCTATCCGCTTGGTCCGGAGCGGCTCACCATAGGTCGTGATGCCGACAACGTTGTGGCGTTGCCCGACGACAGCTACGTATCGGGCCACCATGCCCAGGTTTATTACGAAAAGGGCTCCTGCTGGCTTCGCGACCTCGGCAGCCGCAACGGAACCGTCGTCAATAATCTCACTATCGCCGGACCGATCAAGATTCAGCCGGGCGACGTGATCACAATCGGCCACACCAAGCTCGAAGTCGAATAACAAGCTCAGCGATTGGCTCTTTTTCCCGGACGCGGTGTGCCGGGCTGTTGACGCAGCTGCCGCTGCGCTGACACGGACAGGAAATACTCATCCATTCGTTTATCGCCGTGAGCAATCACCCATTGCACTTCCTTGGCTGCATTCGCCGATTGGCCTGATGCCAGCGCAACCATTGCTGCGGTGTAACGGGCTGTAGTTTGCTCGGATTGGGTTTGGGCAAGCGAGAATAATTGATCGGCCGTTATCTTCCCGGCGACGAATTGGAAAACCGGTGTCGGCCATTGCGAGGATAACTGACCGGCAAGCGCTGGTTGGACGGTGGACAGAGCCCCATGTCTGTCTGCGGAAAGTAAACGTGCCACCGCCAGGAACAAGCGCGCTTGCGTCGCTGCCACCGAATTTGGTGGCGCCAGCATCAGGCATTTTTGAAAATCGCCGGCAGCTTGCACATTTTTGCCGAGGGACATGAGAGCTATTCCCCGGTCGTAAAGCGCATCCCGGTCGTTGCTGTTGAGCTGCAGGAGGCTGTCGTAATCCTTCACCTGCTGTGCCAACATCGAATCCATCGAAAGCGCACCTGTGGTTGTCGGTTTAACCGCAGCGCCAACGGCAGGTAGAGCCGGCTCGGGTTGCTTGGCGATACCTTTCTTGTCTGCGGCGACTTCCGGCTTTTTCTCGGCAGTGACTGCCGGCTTTTCCGCTGCCGCCTGGTGCGCCGGCAATTGCGGCTGCGTCTTGCTCGGTTCAACATCATCGCCATGCATCTTGCGGTCACAACGAGCCTTGTACAGGGCGCACATTGGAGCAAACGAGGACTGAGGCTCGAGATTGAGAGCGCTGGTGAAATGCTGGGAGGCCGTTTTCAAATCGCCGGAGGCATAAGAAGCGAATCCGATCATGGCCGCCAAGTTGGCCTGTTCTAATTGAGGCAGTGATGCTGCCTGGGCTGATGCCTCCGTGAGATCTTTCAGAGCCTGTTGAGTTTGTCCGAGCCTGAATTTCGCCTGTCCTCTGCCAATCAAAGCCTCCGTGCGCCATGTGCCTTGTCGGGCCAATTTCGATATCAGTATGCGGTCGTAATCGGGAATTGCCGGTTGATACTTGCTTTCTTGCAGGTAGATCGCGGCTCGAATGAATAGAGCCTTGATGCATGAGGCTTCGGACGCCGATTGTGAAGCGAAGAGGCGGTTGATAATGTCGAGCGCATCCGGAAATTTTTGCTCATTAGCTAGTTTTTGCGCCAGCTGGATCGCTTGCTCTACATCAACGGGCTTGTCCGCAGAAGCCTTCGAGGCGGACTCAGAAACGTTTCCGCCGGCGGGAGTGGCCGCCTGCTGTTCGCGCATATTCTGTGTCTTTGAAATTATCGAATTCGCCTCATCTACTCTTGTTTGCGTGTCCAGCCCACCGGATTTCAGCGCCAGCGACGCGTCGTGCTCAGCCTCTCTGTACATGCCGAGCGCGACTTCAACATTAGCGGCCGACATGTGTATATTGGCGCTTTGCACAGGCGAGCTATCTATGGCGCAGGCGGCAGTGACGTCGCGCAGAGCCTGATCTTTCTCGTCCAGGTACCAGTGATACCAGCAGCGCGCGTTCAGGGCTTGCGCTCGCGTGTCGTTATCGAGATCGTGACGACGAAGGAGGTCCGTCATTATGTCGACGGCTCGGCGGCGCTGACCGTGGTGCCATTCGGATTCGGCACGAGTGAATACGCCTTGTGGCGATGTGTCAGAATCCTGAGCCGCCACCTCCGGGCAGGCCCACTGCGCGCTGTGGAGCAAGGCGACGCAGACAGCCAGGCTCCCTATTGCCGGGTGCACCGCCTTAAGTTTAGGCAGATGATACCGCATCAGGTATAGGGCTCTCCTCAACTGGGTAAGAATCTGCTAGGCACCACATAAGCTGTATTATGCCCAGTTATGATATCTGAGTCTGCCCGTAGTAAAACAACCAGCGACGCCGCCCGGCAGCCGGTCGATGAGCACGGGCAGCGGCGGGTGTCGTTCAAGCTGTCGCACAAAGGGCTTTTGATTGTTGCCATTCCGCTCGTTTTCCAGATTGTTTTTCTTGGCGTTCTGAACGTTTTGCTCAAACAGTCCGAAATGGAAGTCGATCGGCAGATGCGCTCGAAACAGATCATTTCCCTGTCGGATTCAGTGAACAAGAGCTTCTTTGAAGCCTGCCTTTCAATGCAAGGCTACAGCGTGACTAAGAGCCCCCTCTTTCTAGAACGCTATAACACCACCATCCAGCAATGGCCGGATGAGCTGCGACGGCTCAAATGGGCGATTGGCAATAACATGCTCCAGCAAGGTACTGCCAATGAAGTCGAAAGTATCATTCGTACTGCCCAGAAATCACTGGACGCCGAAAGGACGACCATTGATTCCGCATCTTCGGACGACGCTCAATTTGCAACGCGGCACATGAACAAGGAAATTCGCTCTCTGGCCGATCGTTTACAGGAGAGGTTGCAGGCGCTCACCGTCAGCGAGCGCCGCATCGATAACGAGGCTTCCGCCGGCAGTGAGCGAGCCAGGCATATTTTGCAGGGCTGGCTGATAATCGGCGTCACTTTCAATGTTCTGTTGGCTGCCGGAGCGGCTGCCATTTTCTTTCGAGCGATCAGTAATCGCTTGTCCGTGCTGCACGACAATTCGGTGCGTCTATCCCAAAATCAGCAATTGCATCCTCAGCTTGCAGGCGAGGACGAAATCGCAGATGTAGATCAGGCATTTCATTCCATGGCCGCCGCGCTGACGGAAGCATCGCATAAGCAGGAGTCTTTGATTGAAAACGCCAGAGATGTTATCTGCTCGCTGGACGAAAAATTGACTTTCTTGGCCGTGAGCCATGCTGCCTTGGATATCTTCGGTTATGAGCCTGATGACCTGGTGGGCGGCAACCTGATGAATCTAATTACCGATGACGACGCGTCGGCAGTGCTCAATAACTTCAAAGCGGTGAGAGCAGGCGGCTTGGAAAACCCATTCGAAATTCGCATCATTCACAAATCCGGATCGCTTGTGGACGTTTTGCTGTCTGCGCACTGGTCTGCCTCAGAGGGAACTATCTTTTGTGTTGCCCATGATATTACGGAGCGGAAGGGCGCTGAGCGGTTGCGCAAGGAAATCGTGCAGATGGTGACACATGATTTGAGAACACCGCTGACTACGGTTCAACACTTTCACGAGATGTTGGCGCAAGGTTTGTTCGGTCCGCTTGATCTCAGAGGGCAAAAAACACTGGAAGCGGCTGGTCAAGGCACGCGTCGAATGTTGCGACTGATCAACGACCTGCTCGACATTGAGAAGATGGAGGCAGGCTCGCTCGATCTCAACCAGTCGCTTGTGGAACTCTCCTTCGTGTTCGAGCAGTCGGTTCACTCCGTGCTGCCGGCGGCGAATGCTAAAGGTGTACGAATTGAGTGCCGTCCGACTACTCTAACGGTGTACTGTGACGGCGAACGACTAATTCAGGTGATGGTGAATCTGCTCTCGAATGCGATCAAGTTTACGCCTCCTGGAGCCAGAGTGGTGATCTCCGCGCAGCAAACGCAAGCAGGCATGCAAATTAGCGTGGCCGATGAAGGGCGCGGCATTCCAGCGTCGATGCTTGATACGATATTCGATCGATTCAAGCAGGTGCAAGTTTCCGATGGCAGAGGGCGAAGTGGTTTCGGACTTGGTCTGGCGATTTGCAAAGCGCTGGTCGAACTTCATGGCGGCGCGATTTCAGTCGAGAGCCAAGAAGGTATGGGTGCGACGTTCACTTTCCGGCTTCCAATGCGAGAGCCTCAGGAAAAATCAACTGTTCGCGTGCAAGCAGAGCTTCGAAATCTCTGATTTGAGTTTCTGAAGGTCTTTGATTGGTGCTTCGCATGTGTAGCGATGGCAGACGTAGACCGCCGGATGCCCTTCGAGCAGCGCTTTGTTTTCGAAAAGCGGGCTCTTCTGGCTGAGGCTTTGGGCGCCACTGCTCACGTCTTTGAGCATAATCACCGAGTTGGGAAGGTAGCCGCTGTGCACGGCGAGCAGCATGTCCTGCCATCCGTCGGCATCGGCGTCGGCAACGAAGACGACTTCGGTGGGCGGCGAAAGGTGATTCTCGAGCGCGCAGAGGAAGGTCGAAAATTGATCCGGCACTTTTTGGAAAAATGCTGAATAGAGAAGCAGAATCTTCTCGGCTCGCTCCTGCAAGTCGTAACGGTCGAACATGGTGGCAAGCCGTTGCATGTTGAGCACTGCGATGGCTGTGGGCGAGGGAGTGGAAGTGTCGTAAAACGTTTTTGTGCGGCTGATCAGCCGCTCATGCTCTGAGCTCGTGTAAAACAGGCTGCCGTCCCTGTCGTCCGAAAATAATTGCAGCATCGTTTTGTTTAAAGTCAAGGCATGCTCGATCCACTTTGTGTCGAAATCAACGGCGCCGAGATCGAGTAGTGCCTGGATGAAAAACGCATAGTCATCCAGGTAGCCTTGCAATTTTGCTTGGCCCCGTCCCCATGTACGCATGAGGCGGCCGTCTTTCATCATGTTGTTTAAAACGAAATCTGCGGCGCGGTGTGCTACAGCCAGGTAGGCAGGATTGGCGAGAACGCGGTATCCATCCACGAATGCGGAGATCATGAGACTGTTCCAACTGAGCAAAACTTTCTCGTCGCGCCCGGGGCGAACCCGCTTCTCTCGCCGTTTCAACAGCTTCTCACGCAGCGGGTTCAGTTTTTGCCAGAATTGCTCATCGGTGAGTTTGCTGCGCCGTGCCAGGGCCTCGGGCGGTTCCATCAAATGGAGAACGGTTGTTCCTCCCTCGAAATTGCCGCCATCCAAAACTCCATAGATGTCGCAAACCCATTTGGCGTCCTCTTTCCCGAGAACTTCAGCGATTTCCTGCGCAGTCCAAACGTAATATTTCCCTTCCTCACCTTCGCTGTCGGCGTCCAAGCTGGAATAAAACGCGCCTTCCGGCGTGGTCATCTCGCGCAGAATGAAGCCGAGCGTTTCCTCAGCGATCTGCGCCCAATACTTGCGTCCGGTGATTTGGTATGCTTGCAGATAAATCCGGCAAAGCTGAGCATTGTCGTAGAGCATTTTTTCGAAGTGCGGGATAAGCCAGGTGCGATCTACTGCGTAGCGCGCGAAGCCACCGCCTACTTGATCGTACATGCCGCCATATGCCATGCAGTCCAACGTCTTGGTAATCATCTCGAGGCAATTTTTCTGCAATTCAGGGTTGGTGCCCGCTCTATTGGCTGCGTATTGCATGATCAGCAGCGAGCTTGCCGGATGCGGGAATTTCGGCGCACCGCCGAAGCCGCCAAATTCTTTATCGAACACGCGGTAAAGTTCGTTGAGTGAATTGGCGATGACGCTTTCCTTCAATTCGCCTTTGGCGTCCGGCACCATTTCAAAAACTGCCAGATGCGAGGTTATTTCGTCAGAGCTTCCTTCAACGCTGTCGCGCTGTTCTGTCCAGGCTAGCGCCACGCTTTTCAGCACGCGCGCAAAACTAGGAATGCCGTGTCTTTCTTGCGGCGGAAAGTAGGTGCCGGCGAAAAACGGCTTTAGCTCCGGCGTCAGAAATACCGTCATCGGCCAGCCACCATGGCCGGTGAGCATTTGCACCGCCTTCATGTAAATCTCGTCGATATCCGGGCGTTCTTCGCGGTCTACCTTGACGCAAACGAACAGGTCGTTCATCAGTGCCGCCGTCTCTTCGTTCTCGAAGGACTCATGTTCCATCACGTGGCACCAGTGACATGCCGAATATCCCACCGACAAAAGAATCGGCTTGTCTTCGCGCCGTGCGCGGTCGAGTGCTTCTTCGCCCCACGGATACCAGTCGACGGGATTGTGCGCATGCTGCAAAAGGTAGGTGCTCGTTTCGTTGATCAAACGGTTGGTTCTACCAGTCTGACCCGACTGAGTATGCGTGTTCACTGACGACCCCTTTTAACGTGATGCTCTATTGTACAGCCGCTTGATGAGTTGTTGTGCTGCCGCTGGCAACCGCATATGCATCGAGCGTTTGTTGCACCGTTTGTTCCCAGCTTGTTTTCGTGGCTGTAGACGCTGCGTTGCCACGCAAGCGCTGCAGAAGCTGGGGGTCGTCCATAAGTCTCGCCATGTGGGATGCCAATTCGCTGGCGTCGAGATGATTCTCCAGGATGAGGCAATCGGACTCGTCTGTTAATACTTCGGAAACGCCGGAAACCCTGCTGACAATCGGGACTAGCCCAAAGGACATTGCTTGCAAGGGCGCCATTCCGAAAGGCTCCACTCGCGAGGGAAGGACTGCCGCCTGAGCCATTGCGTAAACGCGATCCATGTCATTGCGAAAACCGAGATACTCGACTTTGCCTGTCAACCCGAGAAGACGCAGCCGCAGCGCGTCGGGCGGCTTGCCCTTCATGCCGGCGACAAGTAGGCGCAGGTTTCTGCCCGTGTGCACCAGTTGCGCCGCTGCTGCCAGCACGACGTCCAGCCCCTTCCGACGAAAACCCCGGCCGATGAAGAGGAAGGTAAAAGGTTGGTTCGCCACCGCCTCGTCGCCGCTGGTGGCGGATATGGTGGCAGGCAAGGAAGAGCCCGGGTATGCCACTACATATGGTGTGGCACCGGCATCGAGAAATGGATAAGTTGCGAAATAATCTTCCTGCATTATCCGGGAGGGAAAAACGAGGCACTTGCCGTTTTTACACAGCTCTTCATCTTGTTGGTAACGAAGACGATAGGCCGGCACCACGGCCGACTTGCATTCATTGATGATCTTTTCGGACGGCGACCCGACTTCAGACCAGCGGCGAATCGTGTGGTTATGAAATGTCACTACCGTTGCGTATGAGCAAGGATAATGTTGAGAGTGCACAACGTCGAAGCCGGCGGCTTCGCTCGCAAGAGCGCGATTGCCCGCCGTATAATCGTGCTGCATGCGGCGCAGCTTGCCTATCTTGTCGGAGCGCAGCTCGATCTGCTTAAAGTGCAGTTGTTCGTGGTCAAACGAGCTGCGGCGCGACTGGCTGAAAACGGTGACTGCGTGCCCTTGTTGCAGCAGGCCTTCTATGACGCGATGAGCGTAGAGTTCCAACCCGCCATCGGTAGCGAAAGCTCTGACGACCATGGCGATGTTCAGCTTACGATCCACGGTTTCTCCTCAAGCGCTGCGCAAAGCGGCGAGCAACCCGTCGTAGAGGTGGCAATTGGCGTCAAGAATGCCTTTCATGCCGGCTTCCACGTCGGGGAAGGCAGCGCGCTCTTCAATAAAATAAAGTGCGAGCATGAGCGACTCATCGCTGTGCTCTTCTTCGATCATGACGTGATTAAACCAGCGATGATTGGCTAAACCAAGCGGCGCGAATGCTTTTTGCAACGCCTTGAATTCGCTTATGGCCAAGATTTCAGTGGCCGTAATGGCGCCGGCGGCCACAGCTGCCAGTTGAGCACGCGCACGGGGCCGGATCGGATAATAAAATTGCGGCGCTTGTTTGATGAACTGCTTGACGCCGGTTGTGATGGCAACGGCTCGCCACATTGGCTCGCTGACGCCGGCGCTGACGGCGACGTCTTTTAGCTGTCGCTGGTGATTATCTGCATAACTGCCATTGCCGTATTCGTTGCGCACGTTTTCCAGAACGAATCCGACTGCAGGCTCCGGCATGAGGGTGGCGGCCAAAAGCAAAAGGCGCCGCAGCAGCGAAGCATGGGCATCATAATTTCTAAGCAGACGAGCGGCCGCTTCCACATCAAGCTGCGCCCTGGACAGCTCGCCGAATACAACGTGAGACGAACACGGGTGCCGTCGCGCCAGCTCAAGCAAGCGATCCTTGAACCTGGTTGTTGCCAGCACAGCCCCCGACGTCACGGTTATTCGATGCGGCCCGCAGGAGCCATTTGCTGATTAGCTACTTTTTTTTTCCCATCGGCAGCTTCCTGCTTTTCGAGGAACCATTGCGCTTCAAGAGCGGCAGCGCAGCCGGTGCCGGCTGCCGTCACGGCTTGCTTGTACACTTCGTCCTGCACATCGCCTGCTGCAAACACGCCTGGAATCTTGGTTTTCACGCCGTCTGTGACGATATATCCGTTTTCCGAGAGCTCGAGTTGCCCGGTGAACAGGCTGGAGCTGGGCTGGTGTCCAATGGCGATGAATACGCCGTCGGCAGGCATCTCTTTCACTTCATTGGTTTTGAGGTTTTTCACCCGGATACCGGTGACTTCCTTTTTGTTTATGTCCAGAATTTCTTCGATCACGGTATCAAGCAGAAAATCGATTTTCGGGTTGTTCATGGCCCGATCGACCATGATTTGTGAGGCGCGGAAGCCCTCGCGGCGATGAATGACGGTGACTTTGCTGGCAAAGCGGGTGAGAAACATCGCCTCTTCCATTGCCGTATCGCCGCCGCCGACGACGAACACGCGCTTGTCGCGGAAGAAGAAGCCGTCGCAGGTCGCACAAGCGGAAACGCCGTGGCCCATCAACTTCGATTCGGACTCGAGCCCCAGCAACTTCGCATTGGCGCCGGTGCAGATGATGAGGGTGTCGGTGATGACCTCTTCGGCGCTGGTTTTTATAACGAACGGCCGTTTGGAAAGATCGACTGATTCGGCGTTGTCGTAAATGAACTGCGTACCGAAGCGTTCAGCCTGCTTGTGCATCTCTTCCATCAATGTCGGACCAAGGATGCCTTCTGGGAAGCCCGGAAAGTTTTCCACCTCGGTGGTAATGGTGAGCTGACCGCCAGCCTGCAAGCCCTGGATAACCAGCGGCTCAAGATTGGCTCGGGCGGCATAAATCGCCGCAGTCAGTCCGGCTGAGCCGGATCCGAGGATCGTAACCTTCTTTCTGATGGCCATGTTGTTCCTTTTTCCGTGTCCAATTCAATTCTAGGTCGCGTGGAAAACCATTACCACGTCGAGACATATAAAAATTACTTATGTTCTCAGCGCGCCGAGCGGGAGCCCGTAGCCGCTTCTGCGGAGGTAACTTGTGGTCTTAACCCATATGGCAACCGATGGCGCATGGTTTCGATTTCGCTCTGCAATTGTTGGTGGCGAACCTTCAGTGTTTGCAACGCAGCCGCCTGCCTGACGTCGCGCAGCAGAATGGGTGTCAAGCGATCGAGATCGTGCATCTGTCCCAAAATCTGTTGAGCGCGCACCAGCTCGAGGTTGGTCAAGCCGAAAAATTCCGTAAGCAAATAGCGCCAACGCTTGATGCTCAGGCGCAGCTGGTGGAACTCTTCCGGGGTATGGGCGGTCTGCGCCTGCTCCCGGGCGATGCTTTCTTGCTCGAGCAGAAAAAGTTCTATGTGGTTAAAAGCACACTGCTCTGCCTTGGCTGCCGGCAGTTTCTCGCGTATTTTGTCTGCACGGGTCTGCAGATATATTTGCAGGCGCGACAAAATTTTGACGATGTCTATGTCTTTCAGATATTTTTCCAGCTTATCCTGATTGCGTGTGCGTGCGTCTTTAAAACGTTTGATGAGCTTCTTTGTGCAACCCAAGCGCTGACATTGTTCGATATTGACGTCGAGGTCGCGGCAGGCGCCGAGCAGCTTCTGCAGTTTTTTCAGCGGTTTGCCTATTTGATGATAAAAGCGGTCGGTCTCCCAACCGTCGGTGCGCAGCAGTTTCCAGATTGAAGACCAACGCCTCAAGGCAACGCGTGCACGGTGAACGCGCGTAACTGAGGGCTTCTTGCTCATCGCCTTCAGCTCGCGCGACAGATCGCGCAAAGCGGTGCGGGCTGTGACGGACTCGTGATCGATCCAGCTTACTGTCGAAAGATGTGGTGGCACTGCCATGACATGGCGGTCGGTTGCAACACCGTCTACCACCGCTAAACGTTTGCGTCTGCTATTACGATTGCTGTGCCTGCCGTGCATATCTATTTCATTCCCGGCGCGCCTTCTTTCGCACAAGCGCCATGCTTAAGAAAATCGAAACAGCTCAAGCTGTTGCGAAATTGTCAATCGGATGGAATTGCTATCAGTACCATCATAGATATACTTTGGCAAAAATGCGAGCTAGGCTGCTGTCATCTTCGATGTCGGCTAGTTGGAAACGCTGCCGAGGTCGGCAACCGGCTGCCGCAGCGATACTCGCTTACCGGCGCAATACGTCTTCCAGCAGCTCTTTCGAACGGCGCAAAACGAGATCCTTTCCGCCGCGTGAGTATACCGCCGCCGCCCGTTGGACAAGCGAGGGCATTTTTACGGGCTTGTACTTCGGCAGATGATGCGGATTGGCGCAATATTCGAGCAACGGCTTGCTTGCCGCGCTCCAATGAAACTGTTGGCCCAGGTCGCTCGAGCCTTGCCTGTACTTTTTCTGCAGCTCGGCATTCTCCATCAGGCGCGCGATGGCGCTTGCCCATGCTTGGACGTTTTCGTAAGGCAGAGCCTCTCCAGCCATGCCGGCGGCAATCATGTCGGCTAGTTGGTCACCGCACGTGGTGAGAATCGGCAGGCCCGCCCACAAGTAGTCGAGAACTCGAGTCCGGAACGAAAAACGAGTCTCCGGCAAATCAAAGTGCGCAGATACTGCCGCATCGGCATCCAGCAAATAGTTGACGCGATCTTCATAGGAAGTCCAACTTTCGCAGAAAAACACGTGCTTGTTGTAAATGTTCAGCTCTTGGGCGCGTTGCTTGGCCCGCAGCGCCATTTCCATGAGAGGGACTTCCGGATTGGGCGATTTTACGCCGAGGAAGTAGAGCTTTAGCCGCGGATATTTCGGCACCAGATTTGATACCGCTTCAATAATGGTGATCGGGTCGAACCAGTTCCAAATACCACCGCCCCAGAGAAGCACGAAATCGTCCTGGGCAATTTCTGCAATCGTTCCCTTCATACCGGTGCCGGTGCGCGTCGGTTTATTCTGCGACAAGCCGAACGGCACAACATCGATCAATTTGCGAAAGCTGCGGTCGAACTTGTATTGACCCGGTGTCAATCTGCCCAATGCGCAATATCGGCCCAACCAATAGTCGCGCTGGCGCTCTGAGGCGCAAATCGAGAAATCGGCGAGCGCCATGTGACGCTCGAGCACTTGATGCATGAGGTTGTAGCTGGCATTCAGCGACGTGTTGTCGCCTTCATATTGAGCCAGTATCGACAGCAGAATCGGGTCATAAAGATCGACGACTAAATACTTGTCCAGGCGCGCCAGCAGCGGATAAGCTTTCAGGACGTTGGGTTGCAAGAACAGAATGTCAGCGCTGCGGGCAAGGCGATAAACCTCGCCTTTGGCGGTGCCTGCTACGAGAGTGAAATTAGGAGAATCGCAGATCTGCTTGCTGGTCAGATCGGATTCTCGCGGGCTGAAGACGGTGACTTGTTGTTGCGTGGCTAGTTGTTTACTCAGCTCCACGCAGCGAATGGCCGGGCCGGCCATGCTGCTGGAGATCGGCTCGAGGGTGATAGAAAGAACGGTCGGAGCTGACGCCGGCACCTTATATTTCTCCAATATAACTTCGGCTTGTAGTCTGCGTCCGCACAGAATAGCACGGTTGGCGTGGGTCTGTTGGCAACCCTGAGCATTGTGAGCAACAGTGAAAGTTGGCTGCCAAGCCGTGTTCTATAATCTCTTGGCTTTCAATCTGGAGGTTCCGTGTCCGCTACCGCAGCCGGTATCCGAGTCTCACCACAGACCCGCTCGTCAAAACAGCCTTCCCGCGTGGTGGCAGGCTTGGTGAGTATCGTCATTCCCAACTGGAACGGCAAACGATTTCTGCCCGGATGTCTCGATTCTTTGTCAAAGCTCGAGTACGGAAAGGTGGAAATTGTCGTTGTCGATAATGGATCTTCTGACGGCTCGATAGAGCTGCTCCGCAATCAGTATCCACAAGTCCGTCTGGTGCGTTTTGAGAAGAACACCGGCTTTAGCGTCGCCGTCAATGCCGGAATTGAGAATTCGCAAGGTGAATTCATCGCGTTGCTCAACAATGACACGATTGTGGAGCCTAACTGGATAAGTGAAATGATGCGCGTGCTCGACGAGCATCCGGAGGCAGGCAGCGCCGGATGCAAAATGCTGGCATATGATGACAGACAACTATTGGATGGCGCCGGAGACGGCTACCGTCGAGGCGGATTACCTGGACGCATCGGGCATCGTGAGCGCGATTTTGGCCAATTCGATACCCAGCGCTATATTCTCGGAGCTTGCGGCGGCGCGGCGCTTTATCGGCGTTCTATGTTTGACGATATCGGATTGTTCGATGATGATTATTTCGCCTATCTCGAAGACGTCGACATGGGTTTGCGTGCACAAAACGCCGGCTACAAGTGCATTTATGTGCCAACGGCGGTGATGTATCACCTTGGCTGCGGCACCACAGGCAGTGGTTATCATCCGATGGTGGTGAAGCTGTCGGCACAGAACAACTTCAACACGATTGTCAAAAATATCCCGGGGCCGCTTTTGTGGAAATTCTTTCCACAGATACTCTATTGGCAGATGTATTACCTGGCGGTGGTGATCGTACGAGGCGGGCAGGTTGTCCCCTGGATGTACGGCACTCTGTGTGCCTTGACGCTGTTGCCTAAGATGCTCGTAAAACGCGCGCGGATCAAAGCCCAAAGGCGCGTGCCGATTGAATATCTCGAACGCGTCATTGTCGAGTCGGAAGAAGATCTCACCGCTTCGCGTAAGCGGTTGCGAGCGGAGAGTTTGAAAGAGCCGGCCCGGAGTTGAAACAAAAATCGTAGCGTCGGTCATCGCGACCACTGCCGAGCGCCTAACTTTCGCCGAACAGCAATTCGACGGCGGCTTCCGCTTCGGCAGAGGCATCCTTCAATTGAGGCAGCCCGGACAAAAGAATTTCCTGCGCTTTGGCGAGCTTGCGGTTTTCCAGAAGAGTCGCCGCGTTGTTCAGTTTTTCCAGTGATTGCACGAGCAGATTTTTCGCCGTCTGAATGCCGTCGATGCAAGCAGCGATTTTGTGGTCTTCGTCTTTGGCTTTGCACGGTGAGCAAATACCGAGGATATCGAATCGGCTGGATTTGTGTTCGTATCCTTTGCGCTCGGCGACTGCTTTTCCGAATCCTCTTATAAGGTCGTCGGAAAATTCCACGGTATAGCCGCACTTAACGCAAATCAAGTGATCGTGGTCGTGATCGAGATCGCGTGCCTCGTATCGACGACCGTGATCGCCTGCCAGAGTGGTGACGTTGCCGTCCGCCTGCATCAAGCCGAGGATTCGGTAGACGGTGGACAGACTGACTTCCAAGCCGATTTCACGGGCCCGCCGATATACTTCCGGCGCTGTCAGGTGTACGCCGCGTGGCAAGTCTCTGATGATTTCGCCGATAGCCTCTTGCATCTGCCGGGTGCGCCGCTGTTGACCGCGGGAATTGTCAGGCGGCTGTCCGATGTCCGGCGTGGACGGTTGTGCGCCGGCGTTGTGTTCTGCCTGGCCGTCCTCGGTGTGCAAATCCGGATATGGAGCCGGGGGCTCCGCTACTTTGGACGCCCCGTACTGCTCTAATTTAGTTGATTCGTAATCCAAAATGACAAACTTGCAAATCCTTATTGAGAATCGTTTCTCGATTTCCACGGATGATATTATCCCTGGTGCATAAGTGTCAACCCCAGGCGAAATTGCTAGTGGTAACCTCAAGGTAATCGCCGTGCAACTAGTGCTCAAGCCGGTTCTCAAGCTGTTGCATTTGTGTCATAAATTTTGGGAATGAACCGCGAATAATTGACAAAGCTTGTTTAGAGGATGTATCTTTGGCACCGTTTCGTAATTGAGAATAATTCTCAAATTTTCTTCCGACGATTGACTCCGATTCCGTACAGGCAAAAACGCGATTGTGAATCAATCAGATCGAGAAGCTACTAATGCCATAGAAGAGAAGGAGACAAAAATGGCACGCAGTAAAAAAGGACAGAGCATGGTCGAGTACGCACTGGGCATCGGTTGCGTCGCGGCAGTATGCATGCTCGCCATGCAAGGACTTGGACTGACATCCGCCGACATCGTTCGTCAAGTGATCATGTCGGTAAATGATCAAGACGATCAAAAGTACGCCCAGGCCGATCCCGGTGCCAATCCGCTGGTCAACAACAAAAACGGCAATCCCTGGCAGCCGCAATAAGCCAGGTTCGACTCGCTCGGGCAGTTTGCTTTCAGTTGATTTCGGCGCTGCTTGAGCTGAGGTATGGGAATGAGCACGAGACGATGGAAAAAATCGGGCAGAAATAAGCAGTCAGGACAAGCCGCAGTTGAGTTTGCCCTGGCTGTACCGCTCTTGATGCTCGTCATCGTAGCCGTATTGTATTTTGGTCGGTACTTCCTGATCGCCCAGACGATTCTTCACGCTGCTCAGGAAGGAGTGAAAATTGCTGCCGCCACTCCCATCGACAGCAGCAATGCCTCCACGTTTCAATCGACTATGAACGTGCTTCGTGGGTTCGGTTCACCGCAAGGCGGCAGTCCGGATCCGCAAAGCACGATTTACTCGTCTCTGGCGGCGGCAAATTTGCTTTCACAAGGATCATCAGGCGACTTGCCTAGTGGTGCATCGGTGAAAATCCTGCCCTGGGACGATCCTTCGCAAACGCTGCCCCAGGGCACTATAGCTGTTCAGATTAGTTATCCCTTTAAATTCCTGTCCGGACCCTTCGGCAGCGGCGCCATGGATACAGTGGCAGTCAGCCTCCCGGTTTATCAACAAACCAGCCCACTTCTGTTTTTCAATTTCCTTGTCTCACAGAAAGCCGTGGCGGCTAGTTCCGTCTATCAAAATTAGGAGACCAAAAATGGCCGGCGCCGCCCCATCGTATGTGACAACACAACCATCCTGGCAAAGGGAAAAACGGCAGACTGGATTTCGTTTTCCTTCGGGAAAGAAGAATAATCCGCTAGCAGTGGTACTTTTGGTTGCCATTGTTGCGCTGTGCGGTTCTGCCATCTTTCGGATCACTCACAGTCAGCCCAAAACCACTTTCGTCAAAGTCGTGGTGGCAGCCGAGAGTCTTCCTGCCGGGGTGACAATTGATTTTGCGCAGCTGCGGTTTTTGGATGTACCGCGCGATCTCGTATCGCGCGACATGATCTATTCCTTGAAAGATGTTGTCGGACACGAGGCACGTACTTATATCGGCGCTGGACAACCGATACGTAGCAACATGATTTTCAGTGCCATGGGCGGTCTCTCGCGCAATCTGGCGCCCAACGAACGCGCGCTGACTCTGCAACTCAATGATGATACGCTCGTCGACCACTCCATCCGTCCGGATGACTGCGTCGACGTGTTGGCTGTGTCCGCGAAAAATTCAGCTCAATATACGAAGACCATTTGTCAGTCGGCGCGCGTTCTGCTCGCCGCGCCGAAAGAACAAATTCTTGCCAGACGGCTGGATCATGCTACTTTCAACAAAGTGACGATTGCAGTCACACCAGAACTCGCCGAAAAAATTACCGAAGCTGCAGAGACATCTAAAATAAGATTGATTCTGCGCGCTAAAACCAGCCACGAGCAAATCGCGCTCGACGGTGCCGACCAGGACGACTTATTGCCGCACAGCGCTTTTAAGAGTGCGCAGGCGCAGGAAAATTCCGAGCCGGCGATGTTGGGCGATGGCGGCGGCAACAAGGATCATGCCGCGGCAACCGCGCCCCCGCCGCCCGCGTTCACATCGCTGCCGGCACCACCTTTGGAGAATCCCATCGAGTGGCTCGTACAGGTCTTCTCGGGCAACCATAAGGAGACCATAAGTGTTGGGCAGAAGTAGCCGCAGCAGCCAAGGCTCCGTCATGCCCCTTGTCGCCGTGTCGCTAGTCGTGCTGCTCGGTTCAATCGGCATCTGCACAGATCTGATGCGTGATATGCAGGCAGCACATGAGCTACAGTATGCTGCGCAGGCAGCGGCGCTTTATGGTCTGTCTCAAGCCACCTTGAGCAATGGTGCTTACACTCAGTCGACTGCTCAGACCAACATCGCCAATGCCGTGATTTCGGCCGGTACCGCTGCCTGGAATAAGGCGCAGTCGGGGCCGGTTGCCAATGTCTGGAGCACTCCGGTTACATTTGCCAATCAAACAAGCATACAGTTTGTTCCCAACCCCAACGCACAAGATGCCACCGATTTCTTCGTGCAAGTAACCGGACAGCGCACGCGCGCCGACGGCAATGCCCTGACTAATTTCTTCTTGCCGGTCTTCAATGCCAGTTTTCAGTCTAATTCGCCGGGAGCTCTAACCAGCTTTGACACAGTGAAGACTGTCGAGGCGGTGCTCCAGCCTGCCTCTCGTATTGGTGCCGGCGCGCCTCCCGGCACGCAAGGTGCCGGCGCCAATTTTTCCTTATGCGCCGCCCTGCCGATCGCCATCAGCAATCGCCAATTTGCGGCGATCGCAAGCACAGGTACAACCGGCAGCAACACTTTTCTTGTGGACTTTGTTTCTTCCCAATCGCCGTCACCGGCACCTGGTCATTTGGTTGGTTGCTTTATCAACGACGGACCGAGCGGAAACACGGGCAGCTATTACGGGGGTTCTTCCTCCGCAGCGGACGTGAGTCAGCTGCAATCGCTGTTGAGTTATTTCGGCGTGATTACCAGCCAGGCACCACAAGCGCCGGCAGCTATTGAGCGTGGCGGCAAGGTTGGCGCGTTTGATCCTTCCGGCGCCGCTTTCGGAAACATTCGCACTCAGTTGGTGTCCAACTTAAAAACGTGGATAACTACCCATTCGAACAACTATTACATAGTTCCGGTAATTGCCGGCAATCCGACCTTTGCGGCCACGGGCAATCCCAACAACAACGTGGTTGGTTTTAGTCGGCTGCGGTTGCTTTCGGTTCCATCCGGAACGGCCGGTGCGTTGACCGTGCAGGTTATGTTTGGTGAATCGGTTGCCATGCGCAATGCCGCTTGCGCTGAAGGATACTCGGTTGTCACCTTCAACAATCAGCAGCTAATGCCACCGCCTGTGGCCCCCTTCACTCCGCGTTCCGTCATTGATGCCAATACGCAGAGTCTGGCTGCCAGACCTCTTGGTGTGGTGATGGCGCCTGCTGTGTCGCCGCGAAACTTGCGTGTTGTCTTCAACCTACCGACGGTGCAGCACTGATATGTTGAAGGCGATGCTCGAGCGAGGAATGCATAAGGCGGCGGTGAAAAATTCACAACCGGATCAAGCACGCAAGCCCAAATTCAACGGCGCGAAAATAATCGGCGTCGTTGGTGCCAAGGGCGGCGTCGGTGCCACCACTCTGTCTGTGGAACTGGCCGCGGTGCTGGCATTATCATATGGGCATACGACGGTGGTTGATGGCGATCTGCAACATGCGGATGTGTGGTCGGCCTTGGGCTGTACTTCTGAGTATTCAGTGGAAGATCTGGTCGAGCGTATCGATGGTCTGGACGAATCGGTCTTCAGTGCTTGCTGCTCATCGCCGTTTCCGCAAGCATCGAAGTTGCGCGTGCTTGGACAGGCGGTTAACGCTGCGGCGATCCCCAAAATCAATTTGACGGATCTGGCCAGGGTTGTGCAGAAATGTTCGCTATACACAGAATTCTTTTTGCTCGATTTGCCGCGGCACATCGATAAGCACCTGGTGACTGCTGCCGATCTCTGCGACACGATTGTATTAGTCTTCGAAGCCACTGTAGCCGGGGTGACGATGGTTACCCGCTGGCTTTCCCTATTCCATGAACTTGGTTATGAGGACGATCGCATAATTTGCGTGCTCAATCGGGCGGGCGGCAAATATACGACCGTCGAAAAGGAATTACATCGTTGCTTGGGCGAGCGGGATATCGTCCGCATACCCAACGCTTCAAGCATTTTGTGGGAGTGCGCAGCTCGACCTGTTCCGGCTGTGTTGGCGTATGCGAGTCATCCGTACTCGCGTGCCGTCGCCCGGCTGGCGGAGCGTCTTCAGCAGCCACGGCAGAAAGGAGGAGAGGAAGATGTCTAATTTGCGCGAGCTATTGTTCGGCGCAGATCGGCAGCCAGGCGACGAGCCTGCCGCCCTTCAAAAAAAAGCATCGCCTGCCGATGCGGACCAGCAAGCCAGGACGGGGCGCCTGTCTTTTTTGCGCTCCATGTCCCGTCCCGAAGTGAAAGAACCTGGCGCAGGCACTCTCCAAGCATATCAACGGTTGAAAAGCCGAATTCACACTCGGCTAGTCAAAAACATCGACATAGAGTCTTTGCTGGTTGCCGACCAATCAGATGGATTGGAAACGGCCATTGAGCGAAGCGTGCACATGCTGATCGACGAGGAAAACATTCCTCTGACCGCGGACGAAAGACAAAATATCGCACGCGATATTTTGTACGAGACACTTGGTCTCGGTCCATTGGAGCCGCTGCTGTCCGATCCCGAAATCAACGACATCTTGGTCAACGGACCCTCCAATGTTTGGGTGGATCGCGACGGAAAGCTGGAGCCGACGGAGATTCAATTTAAAGACGATGAACACCTGATGCACGTCATCAGTCGTATTGTCGCCGGTGTGGGCAGACGTGTGGACGAGTCATCGCCGATTGTCGATGCGCGTTTGCCTGATGGCTCGCGAGTGAATGCCATTATTCCGCCGCTGGCGATTGATGGCGCATCGCTCTCCATCCGCCGGTTCCGGCCAATAGCCTTCACCGCTGAAGATCTAGTCGAGCGCGGTAGTCTCAGCCTGGACATGGCTGAGTTTCTAGTGGCTGCTGTGCAGGCGCGTCTGAATATTTTGGTTTCCGGCGGCACTTCTGCCGGCAAGACGACGCTTCTCAACATGCTGTCGGGATTCGTATCCAGCTCCGAAAGGATTGTCACCATCGAGGATACTGCCGAACTTAAACTGCAGCAAAGACATGTCGTCAGGCTGGAATCTCGACCGGCCAACATCGAGGGACGCGGTGCTGTTAGCCAACGCGAGCTTGTTAAAAATGCATTGCGGATGCGTCCGGATCGCATTATCGTTGGTGAGGTGCGCGGCGCTGAGGCGCTCGATATGTTGCAGGCGATGAACACCGGACACGAGGGCTCCCTCACCACTGTCCATGCCAACTCGCCAAGAGATGCATTGAGCCGAATCGAGACGCTTGTCCTGCTGGCGGGTATCGACCTTTCCCAGCGCAGCATCCGTGAGCAAATAGCATCGGCATTCGATTTAGTCGTGCAAATTAAGAGGCTGCCGGATGGTGCTCGTCGTGTCGTGAGCATTGCTGAAATTACCGGCATGCAAGATAGTGTCATTGCCATGCAGGATCTATTCACCTTCCGGCATGAAGGCATGAACGAAGGCAACAAAGTATTAGGCGTGCACACCGCATGTGGACTGCGGCCGTATCACGAAGCCAAGTTCAAAGAGGCCAACGTAGAGCTCGATCCGTCAATGTTCCAGCCGGCACCGCCACAAAAGCAGGTGACTGAAAAATGAATCTGGTGCCGCTGCTTTCTCTAGTTGCTGTACCGGTTGCCGGCGGATTCGTGGCCACCTGGCTGTGGGCCAAACGCCGCCATACGACGTTGGTCGTCAGAAGATTGGAGCAGCTCTCTCAAACAACGCAGTCGCAGGCCGAGCCCGTGACTCTGGTAAAGCCGACGCGTGATTCTATGGGTGACATGGTCGGCCATTGGGTTGACGATTCGACCTTCCTTATCAAGTTCAGATCCCTGGTCACCCAGGCTGGTGTCGAATCTCAAGGTGACAAGCTGCTCGCGCTGGAATTGGCGCTCATCGTGATGCCATCATTGCTTTTCCTCGCCCTTGGTATCAGTCAATTAGTGATCTGGGCATCGGTCTTGATTCTGCCGTTTTTGCCCCTGCTGATTTTAAAATTGAAGGCAGATAATCGCCGGCGCAAATTGTCGGAGCAGTTGCCTGACGCCGTCGATCTCATGGTGTCGGTTCTGCGCAGCGGACACAGCGTATCGCAATCTCTGTTGGCCGTCGGCAATGAAATTTCTGCCCCTTGCGGATCCGAATTTCAGGAGATGTTGCATCGCGTTAGTCTTGGACAGCCACTGGCGGAATCCATATTGCTCTCTGCCCAAAGGTTTCATTCATTCGAGTTAGACCTGCTGCGCAAAGCAGTTGAGATTCAAGCAGAGGTGGGTGGTAGCCTGGCCGAACTGCTGGACAACACGAACGCCACTTTGAGAGAACGTCTAAAGTTGGCTCGCCAGCTCAAGGCGATCACGGCTCAAAGCCGGCTGTCGGCGTATATCGTCGGCTGCTTGCCGATTGCGGTGGGGCTGGGGCTCAACACGATCAACCCCGGATACTTGCGATTGCTCGTCGACAGCAAGGACGGGCAGATGCTCACGATTCTCGCCGTCGGACTGAACCTCACAGGGCTGTTCATCATGCACCGCATGTCGACCATGAGGACTTCCTGATGTTTGCCACCAGTTTGTACGAGTATCCCGAAATTCTGACCGCCATGGTGCTCGCTGTAGCTCTTGCAATCAGCACCATGAAGGGACGCATTCCCGACTGGTTTGTTCAACCGGCGATGTCCTTCCTGTCTCTCGCTCCGCAAAAGTATCTGATGTGGGTCGAGCGTGCTTTGGTGCAAGCCGGTTTCCGAAGCCAGATGAGTTTGGGCGTTTTTGCGGCGCTCCAGCTTTACGTACCTTGCATATCATTGTTGCTGTTGCTTGTTTTGCCGCCAGCGAAAGCAGGTGCAGTCATTGTTGTGCTCTTAGTTTTGCCGAGTCTTGTTCTCAAGTCGAGAGTGCGCGCGCGCCAAGAAGCTCTCCGCTACTCGCTGCCGCAGGCACTCGATTTAATGGTGATGTGCGTTGATGCGGGATTGGCGCTCGATGCCGCGTTACAAAGACTGGCGAACGATGATTCAGCGCTTTCTTCGGACTTGCATGATGAGTTCAAAGTTGTCGCGCGCGAGATATTGCTGGGAATGGACCGGGAACGCGTATACAACGAGCTGTACGATCGCACCGGTCTCGATGAGTTGCGAACGCTGGCTTCTGCGCTCAATCAAGCGAACAAACTCGGTTTGAGCATCGCGCAGATTTTGCGCGCGCAAAGCGAGTTCATCCGCAGGAAACTAGCCCAGAAGGCCGAAGAAAAAGCGCTCAAAATACCGGTCTACATGGCGTTTCCGCTATGGCTCTTTATTATGCCGGCGCTGTTGCTGGTGGTGCTGGGACCGTCGTTGCTGAACTTCTATCATCAAGTCGCCGCCCGTGGCGGCTTGTAGAACAGCTCCGGTTTCGACCGCATGGAACTCGTACCCGATAACCTAGTGTTATGAAGTCGATGGTACATTATTCGTCAAATTTTTACCCGCGCTTGAATAAATCCATGACCAGACACAGGCGGTTTTCGATCTCGCGCAACTGCCGGACTTCCATGACTCCGATTAGGCGCTCAAGGCGTAATGGCGAAACCGATCGTACTTTTTCACAGTGGAAATAGGTGGTGTGATCTAGATTGTTAGCGTTCGATGGACCAATCTCGAGGTGGATCAGCGGGATCCTTGCCGTGCGCGGCACCTCAATACGGGTGCTCGTCCCAGGAACCACGATAACCCAACCCAGGTTTTCGGCAACAGAAGTGTATTCTTGTTTGGAGACTATAACCGCCGGATGTACGTAGCCTGCCTCATGTCCGGCTGGCTTGCCCAGTTCCACCCACCAAATTTGACCTCGACGATAGGACCGATAACTTGATGCAGTCTCCGCAACCATCAATGGTTTAGATCGTTTCGTCATTTCTCTTTGGTGCGGTGTGGTTGGAAACTCGAATGATAAAGTGCCAGCGTTTCTGGATCATCGGCGATGGCGGCAAAATCGGCGGCGGCTTGCTGAGCCAGCATCTCCCATTCGAGCAGATCTATGGCTCTGTCGAGAAGATCCGGCTGGCTCTTGTCAGTCTGGCTTTGCAGGCGATCAAGCTTCTGTTTAGCGGCCGCATTGATTCGTACGGTGGGCTGTTTATTAGTTGGTTTCGGTTTGGGCTTGATCCGCATGGTGTTGTCCTCTAGCCTCATTATGTATACAGATCCGTATACACGTCAAGTTGAGCCGCGCGGCGCTCGCGTCGGCCCAGATTTGTCCAAAAATCGGCGCGTTCGTATATAGGCGAAAACATTACTCTCTCAATACTTCATCAGCAAGAACATTAAGGAGAAGCTATGGCCTTTGGCGACAATCCTGTCAGCCGGGCGAACGAAAGCCCGCAAGCAGCCCCACGGCTTGATGCCGAACACTTGAGCCGTGCGATCACTGATTTTTCGGTGCAGGCTTTAGCCTCCAGAGAGCGCTCGGGCACGGGTGAAACGGTGGCTCAACTATTTCAGAACCAAAAGAACGGCGATAAGCCGCAAGAGGATAAAATCTGCGCGATGGGCATGATTGTTCCTCCCGGACAAAAGATCGAGATCACCGGCAAGGACTGTGAATTCAAACTCGTGCCCATGACGCCGGCTGACGAAGAGGCGGACCGGAAACTTCGGGAGTACCAACAGTCGCCCGAGTACAAGCGTGACATGGAAGAAATTTTGAAACACGTCCAGGGTTGATTGGAACGGTTACTTCGCTGTGACGCCGAGTCCGGGGCGATCCGGCACAATCAGGTAGCCGTCTTCGTACTGTGCGCCTTTATACGGATCATCGGCAAGCAGCATGGCGCCGTCGAGATCGAGATAATCGCACAGCGATTGCAATTGTGCGGCGGCTGTTATGCCGAGCGAGGACTCGATCATGCAGCCGAACATTACTTGCATTCCGTGTGCGCGAGCGGTGTGGATTACTTTCAGCGCCTCGAGTAAGCCGCCCGTCTTGGCCAACTTCACGACGACGCCGTCGATGCAACCGGCCATGCGCGCCACGTCGTAAGAGCGGCAGATGCTTTCATCCGAAAAAATCGGCAATGCACTGTGGTCACGGATCAATTTGAAATCAGCGGGCAAAGCGTGTTTAGGCAGCGGCTGTTCAATAAATTGAACACCGTGATCGAATAAGAAGTGCGACATTGCGATCGCTTGTTTTGGTGTCCAACCGCCGTTGGCATCAACGCGCAACGGCAGATCGGGAGCGACTTTGCGCACGCGCTTGATGATCTCTTTATCGTACGGCGTCCCTTGTTTTACTTTGAGGGCTTTGTATCCTGCCTCGACAGCTTCCTCTGTCTTTTTCTCGACTACATCCAATGTGTCGATGCCGATGGTGAAATCCGTAATCGGTGCTTTCAGGTTCTGCAAACCCAACAACCGATACGTAGGTTGCTCGACAATTTTTCCGACGAGATCGTGCAAAGCGATCTCAACTGCAGCTTTGGCCGCGAAGTTGCCGGCCACCGATTTGTCCATGCGGGCGCAAATGTCTGCGATGGCAAAGGGGTCGCTGCCCAGAATGCCGTCTTTTTGCCACTGCATAAGCACTGCCTGTGCAGTGGGAATGCTTTCGCTGTGGTAGGAAACGGGCGTCGCCTCGCCTAGTCCTTCATACTTATCGTAACGAAGACGCACAAGAATATTTTTGTGATCGGCTGACGTTCCATACGCAATGCCGAATGGATGCTTGGTATGCAGCACTAGAACTTCGAAGTTCAGTTCAATGGCAGCTTTAGTCTTCGTCACGTTCACCGTGTTTTCTCCTGATATGACAAGATGGCATCGAAAAGTTTGTCAGCGCCATAGCGTACAGCATCAGTGGACGGAAGTCCCGTTTCATCAGCTGCTCGCTTGATCGCTGCCTGCGCTTGCGCTTCGTCCATGCCGCGCGTATTCAATGCGACGCCGACTACTTTACTTGGCCGCATCGGCTGCGCCAACTGCTCGTACATTTCTATGAGCCGTTTCAAGCCGATTACACGAAAGTCAGTGTCTTTCATCTTGTCGCGCTGCGGATTGTGCACCAAAATCATTGCTTGCGGGCAAGACCCGTGCAAAAGCGCAAGCGTCACGCCGGAAAATCCGGGATGAACGATCGAGCCCTGCCCTTCCACAAAGACATAATCAGAATTGGGGGACGCCTCGACGACCATCTGTTCGGTGGCACCAGCCATGAAGTCACCGATGACGCGATCGATGGCGATACCCTCACCGGCGATCATGATCCCGGTTTGCCCGGTTGCCACAAATTTTGCAGTCTTGCCTCGCTGATGAGCGACTTTGGTTAGCTCAAGAGAAACAGTCATCTTGCCTACGGAACAATCGCTGCCTACGGTCAAAACGATATAGCTCGGGAGAGTCACAGCGCGTCCGGAGGCTATCGGCAGCTTCTCCGGTGTGCGCCGCACATCCAATAGCCGGCTTTGCTTGGACTTGGCGGCCGTGGCGATTTCTGGGTCGTCAACCAAAAAATCGTGTAGACCATTTATGATGTCAAGCCCGGAAGCGATTGCCTGTAAAATATCCGGCCTCCATTGCGGCGGCAGAGCACCGCCTTGCCAGGCCGAGCCGAGCAGCAAAGCGTCCGGCTTAAGCGACAGGCACTCGCCCAGCGAGCCTACAATTGGCACCTGGCAAGGGATTCCTGTTACTTCCTGAACCGTTTTTCCGGCCTGGCGGCTGTCAATGACCGCCACCACCGGGTTTTTGGCATAGCGCAAAACCCCTTCGGCGGTTTTCGAGCTTTTGCCGAACTCTCCTTCGGCGTAGATTGCAAGTCGAGCATTTTGGCTGTAATACATAAATCTTCCTGTAGCTGGAACCCCTGAAAACGGCAGAGCTGCGCATTTTCGCTGCCAGAGGATAAATTCTACATGTCCAGCCTATCTCTTTGGTCTAGTGTTGACACTGCTTTGTAGCTGAGCTTCAGAATTGAGCCTCGCTCAAGGCACATAGCGGTTATCTTTTGTAAAATACTAGCTGGGGATTGTCCGTCTTTTCGGGCAAGAAGACGCCAAGCTAATGGTCTTTATGTCTCCGTGGCATAAAATTAGAGTCGGGGCCGGCTGGGCCATTGTCAATGCCAGCTATAGCCTGAACGTTGGGTAAATAGACAAACAGGCTGCAAAACTTGGGAGAGCGGGGGAAACTAATGGGGACAGAAGAGCTAGACGACGCAAAGGGCGCCGCCGAGGGCGAAAACAAGCCGTCTCAAGACGCCGCACCGTCAGCACCTGTTGAAGAAGAGCGCGGCGCCAGGGTTGACGCTGCCAAAGCATTTTTCCGGGCTATGTACGCCGGTGAAGATCCGCCGGCAAATGCTGCTGAGTTCGCCAAAACGCCGCAAGAGACGGCTACGAAAACGGCCTGCCGCAATTGCGAAGGGCTGGAGCAATCTCTGCGTGAGGTAGAAGTTAAAGCTGCCGAAGCGGAAAAACTATACACACGCATGGCCGCGGATTTTGAAAATTTCCGCAAGCGCATGGAAAGAGAACGTGACGAATCTGTGTCTTTTGGTGTGAAAAAAGCCGCCGAAGCGATGATGCCGGCTCTCGATGACCTCGATCGCGCCATGCAGTTTCTCAACGCGGATACTCCGGCTGATAAGCTTTTGGAGAGTTTCAAGCTGGTCGGCACGCGGCTTTTGCAATGCATGGAAGGACTGGGACTGAAGTCCATTGAGACGGTCGGACAACCTTTCGATCCCAAATTTCACGAGCCGGTTCAACAGGTGGAAACGTCTGAATTCCCCGACGGCGTGGTAATGCAAGAATTAAGAAGAGGCTACACTCTAGGAGACCGGACAGTCAGACCCGCGCTCGTAAATGTGGCATCCAACTCCGGACCGGCAACTCCGGTAAACCAAGAAGCGGCACTGGACTCGACCATGCTAGATCGAAGCGCTGCTCCCGAACTGACCAAAACAGCCGAGCCGGCTGGAACTGCACAGGATGATGCCGCCAAGGTATATGACCTCGAAGGCACAGACGAAGAAAAACCCAGCGCGTAAGGTGCGCAACAAACCCCCGAGGAAAAAGGCAGACTCATGTCGGACAAAATTATTGGAATTGACCTTGGTACCACGTACTCTTGCGTCGCGGTGATGGAGGGCGGCAAGCCCACCGTTATCGTCAACTCGGAAGGGGCAAGGACCACGCCGTCAGTTGTCGGATTCAGCCGAACCGGCGAACGCATTGTCGGACACCTGGCGAAGCGCCAGGCTGTGACCAACCCCGGGCGCACCATTCAGTCGATCAAGCGCGAGATGGGCACCAACTTCCGCATATCAATTGACGGTGTTGAATACTCACCAGAGCAAATTTCTGCGATGGTGCTGCAAAAATTGCGTGCCGATGCTGAAGCTTACATCGGCGAATCGATTACTAAAGCTGTGATCACCGTGCCGGCATACTTCAATGATTTGCAGCGCCAGGCAACCCGAGATGCCGGGCAGATTGCCGGGCTGGAAGTGATGCGCATTATCAACGAGCCCACTGCCAGCGCTCTTGCCTACGGATTGGACAAAACCGGCGGCGACTCGACGATTCTGGTCTATGACTTGGGCGGCGGCACGTTCGACGTAAGCATTCTTCAGATTACCGACGGCGTGTTCGAAGTGAAAGCGACCAGCGGCAACAACCGCCTGGGTGGCGACGACTTCGACCAGGCGCTCATCGACTGGATGAAGACTGAATTCCAGGCATCACAGAACATCGATCTCAGCAATGACTTGATGGCCATTCAGCGTCTGAAGGAAACGGCTGAAAAAACGAAGATCGAGCTTTCGGCGGCGATGATGAGCGAAATTCACTTGCCGTTCTTGACCGCTGACGCCAGCGGGCCCAAGCACCTGGAAACGACGATCACGCGCGCCAAGTTCAACGAACTCACCGCGCACTTAGTAGAATCCACGATGGGTCCTGTCGAGATGGCCCTGTCCGATTCCGGATTGTCGCCCGATCAAATAGAGAATGTTTTGCTGGTAGGTGGTTCCACTCGAATTCCTGCCGTGCAAGATGCGATCAAGCGTTTCTTCCAAAAAGAGCCCGTCAAATCGGTAAACCCGGACGAAGCGGTGGCGCTAGGCGCCGCCATTCAGGCGTCGATTTTAAGCGGCGAGACCCAAGAGGTTTTGCTGCTGGATGTGACGCCCTTGTCTCTGGGCATCGAGACGGCGGGCGGATTGTTCACCAAGATTATCGAGCGCAATACGACAGTGCCCACCAGCCGCACTATGACCTTCACTACAACAGAAGACGGTCAGACTACAGTTGAAGTGCACGTTTTGCAGGGCGAGCGCGAACTCGCCAAGCACAACAAGTCGCTCGCTAAGTTCTTTCTTGAAGGCATTCCGCGATGCCCGCGGGGCGTGCCCAAGATCGAAGTTACTTTTGACATCGATGCTGACGGTATCGTGCACGTAATCGGGCGCGATGCCGGCTCTAACATCAAGCAGAGTATCATCATCAAGCGCAGCTCCGGACTCAGCCGTGAAGAGGTCGAGAAGATGGAGCGCGATGCCGCAGAATACGCGACAGCCGACCAGGAAGCGAAGGAAATGATCAGCGCTCGCATCAAGGGCGAAACGTTGATCATGGAAGCGGAACGTTCGCTCAGCAAATACAAGGGTGCTGTCGAGCCGAAGTTTCTCGAGGCGGTGTCTGTGGGTTTGGTTTCCGTAAAAGAAACGCTTGCCGGTGAAAACTCGCCTGAGTTGAAGATCGCCGTGGCAGGGCTCGACCGTGCTCTACTCGAGCTCGGTCGCGCCATCTACTCTTCAGGTGGAAAGTCCAACGATCGCAGCGAAGATTCAGTTCCAGCAGAAAAGTAACAAGTCGGACGACGCCTGGCATTGCGTCTGCGGTGTGTTCTAAACTAGCAGCGGTATCCAAAATTGAGCACTATGACGAATCGTGACTATTATGAAGTCCTGGGCGTGCAACGCTCAGCGACTGCCGATCAGATAAAGAAAGCCTTTAAAAAGAAGGCTGCCGAGCTTCACCCGGACAACTCCGACACCGGAGATGAAAACAAGTTCAAAGAGTTGATGGCTGCCTACGAGGTAATCTCGGATGAGCAAAAGCGCAGCTTGTACGACCGTTACGGCGCCGAAGGTGTGAAGGGCAGCAGTCGCTTCGATTCCGGGTTCGATATGAACTCGTTCGGTGATCTCAGCGACATCTTTGAATACTTCTTCGGCGGCGGCATGCGCAGCGGCGGCCGACGTGCCAACCAGCCTCAGCGCGGCGCCGATTTGAAGTATGACCTCGAACTCGATTTCCATGACGCCGTATTCGGCGTCGAGAAGAAAATCAACATCAAGCATCTCGAAGACTGCACCGAGTGCGCCGGCAGCGGCGCGGCGGCCGGATACAAGCCGGCGCCATGCACCACTTGTGGTGGCATGGGGCAAGTCAGGCAAACCGCCTCGACCCTGTTCGGACACTTTACGCAGATTGTGCCTTGCCCCACTTGTGACGGTGAAGGCACCAAAATCGATCATCCTTGCGGTGAGTGCAAAGGCAAAGGGCAGCTGCGCACGCCGAAGAATATCGAAATCAAGATTCCGGCGGGCGTCAATCACGGCGCGCGCTTGCGTGTCGGCGGCGGCGGCGATCACGGACGCAAAGGCGCGCCTCCCGGCGACCTCTATGTAGTGCTTCACGTCAAACCGCATCCGCGCTTCCAGCGCGAGGGTGTCAATATTCATATCAACCAGCCGATCAGCTTCTCGATGGCGGCGCTTGGCGGTGAAGTGCTTATTGAAACCGTGGGCGGCGAGAAAATTTTGAAGATTCCGTCAGGCACGCAAAGCGGTACCGTAATCGTCATGCGTGAGCAGGGCGTGCCGCATTTGGGCAGTCCGCAAAAGCGCGGCGATCAGCTCGTGCATGTGATTGTGGAAACGCCCACGAAGCTCTCGAGCGAAGAAAAACAAGTGCTCAAGAAGCTGGCTGAACTGCGCAATGAATCCTTGACCGTGCCTGAAGGCGCTGATGGACAGGGTAAAGAAGGCTCTTTATTCGGAAAGATTGCCGGGGCGTTCAAGAAGAACTCCTCCGATGAATAAGCCACGCCGGAACGCTGGCGTACCGTCCGGACGGCTAGGCACTGTGTTTGCTGCTGCCATCATATGTGGTGCTTCAGCCCTGATGCCGCCGATCGGCGATTGGCAAGGTGGTCTGCCGGCGCTTGCGACGCGGCTGCCAGGCAACATGAGCACGTCCGTGCTCACGACCTTCGGCGGCGGCAAAGTCCGATTGGATGGCAGCCTGGAAACCACTGACGGGCGACTCTACCTGCTTCTAGTGCCGCCAGGCAAGGAGAAAGAGAAGGACAACAAGAAAGCCAAAGTCGAAGTCGACGCTACCTATCCGAACCCAAAGCATCCGGATGTTGTGATGTACAGCAACGGTTGGGCGCATATTCGTGTGCTCAAGCATGGCGAAGCGAAAACGCTTGCGATGTCCAAGCTGGTTCCGGAAAAGGTGCGCAAGAAGCTGCTCGGATTGCACTTCCCCTCCGATTTGATTGTCCCCGAAGGGTTCGTGATCGCGCGCTCGCTGAAATCTTTGACGGTTGAAGTTCCCAGCGTGAGTTTGATCGACGACCAGGTGCTCGTCTCCCCGGATTTCGGGCAAAAGCGTCAGGTTTCAGCAGTAAAGAACAGCTATAAGGGGCACGGCAGCCTGTTTCTGACCTCGATCACCACCGGCTCCATCACCATGCTCGATGGAAAAACATTCAACAAGCTCGCTGAGTTTCCCACGGAAGGAACACCCTGCAGCATGGAGCTTGTGAACGGACGGCTTTATATCGCTGATGAAGCGAAGAGCCGTTTGTTGATGCTTGATCCAGCCAGTCGCAAGTTCGCCGGACAGATTGATCTGCAGCCGCACGCGGCGCCAAAGGGCATCGCTGCTGCGCCCGGTGGGAAATGGCTTTACGTTTCGGAAAGTGGCGCCGCCGATGTGGCCATTGTTGATCCTGCAACAAATAAGGTGTTGTTGAAAACGAAGGTGCGGCCGGGTCCTGGTCGATTGGCTGTCACTCCGGATGGCAATTATGTCTTGGTTCTCGATGTAACTGCAGGCTATCTGACTCTAATTTCCTCAAGCACACAAAGTGTTGTTGGTTCCACTCGAGTCGGCGATATGCCGATTGCCATTGCGGTATCTCCGGATAGCAAGTTTGCTTACGTGGCCAATCGCTTCTCCAACAGCGTTTCCGTGGTCGACCTGGCGAATCGCCGAGTGGTGGGCACCATCAAGTGCGGACAGTCACCGACAGCCGTGATGATCGAGCCTGACGGCAAACGACTGCTGGTATCGACCGGGCGCGATAACACGATCACCGAGTACGATTGCAATTCTCTGGCCAAATTGCGCGAACTGCATTTGCCGACGGAGTTCGAATTCCCCGGCGGCCTGTGCATGCTGCCTGATGGCCATGAGTTTGTGGTGCTCAGTCAGGGAACCCCGACTCTTGCTGTCGTGGACATGGATAAGTTCGAGTACAAGACGTCGATGGCGGTTGGGCATGCTAACCACGAAGCGGTGTGGGAGCCTGTTCCGTAGAAGGGCAGCGCCTCGTCGCAGCCGGGAAATCTATTCAAAGCCCAAAATTTTCAGAGTGCCGTTCAACAGCGCTCTGTGCCACGCCACTGAACTGCTGATTGGTAATCCTCGAGCCAGTTTCTGCAAATCAGACCAGAGCTTGTCGATAGTTTGGTATCGATCATCAGAATCGCGCTGCAAGCATTTGAATACGACCTGCTGGTATGACTTCGATACTTTTGCGTTCTGCGGAAATGGTTGTGGTTGTTCAGTCAAACGTTTATGCATAGCGGAGAACATGCTCTCGGCTCTGTGCGGCAGTTTGCCGGTGCTGCATTGATAGAGCAATACGCCCACCGAATAGATGTCGGAACGTCTGTCGGCCGGCAATCCGCGCAGTTGTTCAGGGCTCATGTACAAAGGGGTGCCGAGCACCTCGCCTGAAGCGGTCAATTTGGAATCAGCATCGATCAACTTAGCCAAGCCGAAGTCGAGCACTTTGACCGTGAGCGGGGCTGTGTCGCTGGTATGAATGATGATGTTGGTCGGTTTCAAATCGCGGTGCACGATGCCGGCGCCATGAGCTGCCGATAACACGGCACAGATTTCGCTGCAAATGTTGGTGGCGACGCGTTCGTGAATGTGCGATGGATCCTTCAAGAAGGCGTCAAGTCCGACGCCTTCGACATAGTCCATCACCAGATAGGGCGAGCCTTTGATGACGCCGAAAGTCAAAATATTCACAGCGTTCTCGTGGAAAAACGACGTCGCGACTTTCGCTTCCCGACTGAAACGTTCGATGTTGGTGGCAGACAAATTTTTCGGCTTAATGAGCTTGATCGCCACAAGCCGCTGAGTGAGCCGGTCTTTCGCTTTGTAGACCACACCCATGCCGCCGCGGCCGATTTCTTCGAGAACCTCAAAATGCTCCGGCACGAATTCCGCCACCGACGAGATCGGCGCCACGCCGGTAATTGGTAGCTCCGGGAACTGTGGTTCTTCCTGTCTCCGGTCCGCCATTTGAGACACCGTGTATCTGCCTGTCTTATGCCCGGGCACGTGCGGTATTAAGCCGACAACTGTCGGTTCGCGAAGCCTGGGAGCCCCGTGGGTGCGCGATTTAGACCTGTGCGTACTGGTTGTTGACGGCTTTGTTCAGGAAGCGCGTAATGCTGGCCTGATAGAGCAGCTCGACGGTTCCCACCGGGCCGTTACGTTGCTTGGCGATGATGATTTCTGCTTCACCGCGTTTGTCGCTTTCCTGGTTGTAGTAGTCGTCCCGATAGATGAACATCACGATGTCCGCATCTTGCTCGATGCTGTTGTGGACGATGACGTCGTTAGCCACGAAGTTATGTAGTTCGTCGACCGTGAGGTCGTACACCTCTTCGGCACCATCCGGCTCGATACTGACGATTTCATCCCAATAAACGTCACTGGTTGCAAGACTCTGTAATTGGGTAGATTGAACAGCGTTCGCAACAGTTTGGGCTCTTTCCCGACCCAAACGAGTTTTGTACAAGCTGCTTCCGCTATACGACATGTTCATGCGCGCCTGCGCGGTGGTGTATTGGATTGCGTGACGTGCGAGCGTGCAGCCGTCACCAATCAGGAGTCCCAGCAGTCCGAGTTCGGAATCCGGCATGGTTTGATTATCGCCGGATGGCAAAATCCTGGGCGACGCCAGTTGCGTTCCTACGGTCAGCTCGTCCAACCGTTTCCAACCGTCAAGTGTAAGGAACTTGTGGTTTGCTGTGGCACGGATCGTTCGATTTGATCTCGTCACCATTTTGAATACCGGTTTGTAGCCCGTAGCGAAGGCCTTCGTCACTTTTCGTGGAACAAGCTTCCAGCTACTGGTATCAACAGCGAGAACTTCGAATCCAGACTTGCCCACCAAGCTGTCGATCCGTACATATTCGCCGGTGCCGGGCAAGAAGACTAAGCTATCGCCAGTCAAGCAACCCGATTCTCTCAAGTCCGAAAGCATTGGACGTTTGTTCTGACGAGCTTCTACAGCCCGCGAAAGCTGCGACAGAGCGATAACGGGGCAATTGAGTTCGCGCGCAAGTTGTTTCAAGCCGCGCGAGATCTCCGATACTTCTTGTACGCGGTTGCCGTCGGATCGTGCTCGGCCTTGCATCAACTGGATGTAGTCGATGATGATGAGTCCGAGTCCTTTCATTTCCGCTTTCAATCGCCGTGCCTTCGCGCGTACATCGAGAGCCGTAACCACGGCGCTATCGTCGATGTAGAGCGGAGCTTCGCCGAGTCGACCCATGGCGGTGGCAAGATTCTGCCAGTCGCTGCTTTGGAGATAGCCAGTGCGCAATTTGTTCGCATCGATGCGAGCTTCTGCGCAAAGCAGACGTTGCACCAACTGCTCTTTCGACATTTCAAGACTGAACACGGCAGTCGGTGCTTTACACTCAACGGCCGCATGCTGAGCCAGGTTCAACACTAGCGCAGTGTTGTGAACGCAAACATCGTTCGCGACAAAATTGTGTGTTTCCGGAATAGTCAGGTCGTAGACCTGTTTGTCACCGACTGGAACTATCGAGATGATCTGATCCCAGTAGACATCGCTTTCGGCCAGATTCATTAGAGTTGAATCGCCCACTGTTGAGGCCAGCTGATAGAGTCTGCCGCGGGTAAGCGATCGTGTACCTGCATGCAAATTGCTTGATCCCGCTATGCCAGCTCGCCGACCTACCGCTGCCCATGATTGCTCGCCCTTGGCTATACGCAAGCGATCCCAGACTTGCATGGGTATGAGGTCGCAGTTAGTTTGTATGCCCCGTTTAGATAATGATTGAGCGACCAGGAAGACTGCCGACTCCTTGCCGAATATGCCGATTTTTTCGACAAATGTTTGAAGGGATACATGATCTGTAATTTCAATCTGCCAGCAATGGCGATGAGATCCTTTGTATGCCACCTTCCGCTGTTTGAGTTTTGCGATTATTCCGAAGCGAAGCAAAAGATGTTGCAGCTGTCGCGCCAGTTTTTCGCTAATCGTTGCATAACCAATCTGTGACTGACCCGACGCGAAAACAGTTGCCCAGCCATCTGTCGCAAACAATCGATTTAAGAAGAGAGCCAACAACGACGGTTTTAAGCCGAAAATGAATCCCGGAATATGCTTGGTCAAGGCGCCTTCGCCGTTAAGCCCCAGTCTATTGAGCCATTCCGTTAGTTTGTTGTTTGCGTCCCAGCAAATATCACTCGCCGACCATCTCGCGGCTAGCGAGTGGACCGATTGCAGGTGTTGAAAGTTGTTGTTGCTAACGATCGACCGACCGCTCAGCCACTGGCAGACAGCACTTGGACTTACTTGCACTCGCTCGGCGAGTTCTCGTTGAGACAACCCGGAACGAACATGTGCATGTCGGAGCTCGCGCAAGAATGATGCGCGCCGATGCGCGATTAGATCCCGATTCTTGCGAACCACAAATGATGGAGTGCGGTTCGTGCTTTGTTCTTCGCGAATGCTAAGGGGACCGAACTCTACTACCGCGTGCTTGAAATCGTCTTGGATTTTTCGGTTTGAATTGGTGAAGCTTACCTTTCCGTTTGTGAGGCAGCCGTCACCGATCAAATAGGCCAGCAATTTCAGTTGGCACTCGGGTGCCTCGCCGATTGGTTCGACCGGGAGTTTACGCGGAACCGCGATTCGGGTTCCAACCTGAATCTGCTGGAGTGGTTTCCACCCCTCAATAGTCAGCAACGGGTGAGACAACGTAGTTTCAATTGTGCGCCCCAATCGCGTCGTGACCTTGTAGACAGGCTTTACGCCGTCATCTACGAAAACGCTAGGTTGGGTCCACGCAAGTTTTTGGTCGTCACCCAGAGTGAGCAACGTGCCCCGCCCGTTTTTATATACTTCTTCGATCGTGGCGATTCGGCCGTCCGACAACAAGATTTCGGAGTCGAACGCCAGACATTTGCCCATTGACGGACGAGCGGCAATGATCACCAGATCCGACTTCTGCCATCCCGACGTCATCTCGTCCAAATCATAGAATCCAGTGGATAAACCGGACAGCGCGTCGCGTTGCTCGTAGCGCTGCTCAATGCGCGCGAAGGAATCATTGACGATGTCTTTGATCGGAATCAGCGCGCCCATGTTGCGGTGCTGCGCGATGTTGAAGATTAACTGCTCCGCTTTGTCGACGACAAGGTCGGCGTCGTTGTCCTCGTAGCAGCTAGCGACAATTTCTGTGCCGGCTTTGATTAAATTTCGCAGCGTCGACTTCTCACTGACGGTCTTGGCGTAATACTCGGCATTGGCGGTGGTCGCGATGGACAAGCCGATATCCGTCAGATATTGCCGGCCGCCGACGCCATCCAGCTTGCCCTGGTCTTTCAGGTACTGCGAAACGGTGACGACGTCGATAGGCTCGCCTTTCTCAAAAAGGTCGAGAATGGCGCCGTAAATGACCTGGTGCGCCTTGCGGTAGAAATTCTCGGGCTGCAAGACGTCGCAGATCTTCGTCACCGTGTCCGGATTGACAAGCACCGAGCCTAGAATCGCTTGCTCCGCCTCAATAGACTGTGGCGGCAGGCGTTCGAGATTGCCTTCGGATAAATGCAGATCGTTTTCCATATTGACAGCCTTCTCAAAGGAACTGTTTGCTATACGTCAGCAAGGCGAAAAAAGTTCAATCGCAAATATCCAAGAGATATATGGATTCCCACAGCGCACAGCGGCTCTGCAAGCAAAACTACAAAATTTCTTCCTTGGTAATAAGAATAGACGATCTAATCAAGCCGCACTCGCAGCGCAGAATCTTTTAAAGGCGAAACGCATAGCGAGCGGATATCCAAAGGGTATACAGTCCGTAGCACGGGCGATACCGAACGTCAGAGGAATTCACAATGTTTGGCTTGATCGCGCGCTTAGCCGGGTTGCTGGTGCGGCTTGTCCTGGGACTGATCTTCTATGCAACACCAGTAATTGGATTTTGGGTTGCTTCCTCACTCGCGGCTTACCTGGGTGCGCCCCATTGGATGGCGTGGACGGCCGGTGCTTTGCTGTTTCCGATCATCCCCGGAGTTTGGGAGCTGTATGCTTACGCCCACCGCGATCCAATCAAGCAAGCTTGGTTTACTCCGTTTGATCGCATCAGCATGCGCACGTTCGCCGTAGGGCTCGTCTTCCTGGCTGCACTGCTTGCACTCTATCCGCAAACCGCATTCGTCTCACTGTCGACGAGAGGAGACTGGATGCTTGATCAGGTAAAGGATCCCCGTGCGGCAACCGCGCGTCGCATTCTGTTTGCATCTGCCGGTGGATTGGAATGGCTCTATCGTGCCACCAAGAATAATCCTTTCAAGTCGCATATCGATCCCCAAGCACGTCAACGCACCGAAGAAGCGAAGAAGGAAATTGACCAGTATCTGGCCAAGCAACGCGCAGAACAAGCGGTTCAACAACAACCGCAAGAGACCGCACCGAAGCAAGAGCAAGAAACGACTCAGAAACCAGAGCAGGAAACAGCTCAGAAACCAGAGCAAGAGACCGATCACCACCACGAACAAAAAGAGCCTGAAAAACCCCAGCAGGAAATCGCCCAGACGCAT